>Ga0207000_1009_pt1 | contig 90754 bp, 86 predicted proteins | sample Alteio_BWMinCont_90_FD_153498 | JGI IMG/M metagenome (GOLD analysis project Ga0207000, IMG submission 153498) | Enriched cells from forest soil in Barre Woods Harvard Forest LTER site, Petersham, Massachusetts, United States -... | ecosystem: Environmental > Terrestrial > Soil > Temperate forest >...
TAACGGCGACGGTACCTTCCGGGCGGCGGTGCCATACAGCTCGGGCGCATATCATACCGTTTCGGTGGCGGTTGGCGATGTGAACGGGGATGGTAAGCCCGATCTCGTGGTGGGAAGCTATTGCGCCAGCAGCAGCAACTGCGCGAGTGGCTCCGTGGGAGTGCTGCTGGGCAATGGGAACGGAACATTCCGGGCGGCGGTGAGTTACAGCTCGGGTGGATATGAGGCCCAGTCCGTGGCGGTGGGAGATGTCAACGGGGATGGCAAACTGGACTTGCTGGTGACGAACACGATTTGCGCACCCAACGACTGTGCGACCGGTAGCGTGGGCGTGTTGCTGGGTAACGGTGACGGTTCCTTCCAGCCGGTCGTGACACATGATTCGGGCGGATTTAGTGCCGAGTCCGTGGCGGTGGCGGATGTAAACGGCGACGGCAAACCGGACCTGATAGTGGCCAACAACTGCGTTACTGACGGAGCCCTCAACTGCGTCAATGGCTCGGTGGGAGTGTTGCTTGGCAATGGTGATGGAACATTCCAGTCGGCGGTGAGCTACGGTTCGGATGGGACTGGTGCGTCTTCCGTGGCGGTGAGGGATGTGAACGGGGATGGCAAGCTGGACCTGTTATTAGCGAACGCCTGCGGCAACAATGGCAACTACGGCTGCATGATTGGCTCGGTCGGCGTGTTGCTCGGTAATGGTAATGGGACGTTCAAGGCGGCAGCGATCGACGCCTCTGGCGGATATGAACCCTATTCGGTGGCGGTAGGGGATGTGAACGCAGATGGCAATCCGGACTTGTTAGTCGCGAATGAATGCGGCAATCCCGACGACTGTAATGGCGTTGTCGGGGTTCTCTTGGGCAACGGTGATGGGACGTTCCAGCCAGTCGTGACATATGACTCGGGCGGATATGATGCCCAGTCCGTGGCGGTGGCGGACGTGAATGGGGACGGCAAGCCCGATCTCCTGGTGGCCAACGATTGTGCCAGCAGCAACTGTACAAGCGGGGGCGTCGTAGGCGTCCTGTTGGGCAACGGTGACGGTACCTTCCAGGCGGCGATGAGCTACGGCTCTGGCGGACAGGATGCCGAGTCTGTGGCGGTGGCGGATGTGAACGGGGATGGCAAGCCCGATCTCCTGGTGGCAAACGGTAACGGCTATGTGGGCGTTCTCTTGGGCAACGGCGACGGCACTTTCCAGGCGGCGGTGAGCTACGCTTCTGGCGGAGCGAGTGCGAGCTCCGTGGCAGTGGCGGACGTGAACGGGGATGGCAGGCCCGATCTCGTAGTGGCAAATTCCTGTGCCAGCAGCGACTGCGCGAATGGCTCGGTGGGAGTGCTGCTTGGCAATGGGGACGGAACATTCCAGGCAGCCGTCAGTTACAGTTCGGCCGGGGTGTATACCGATGCCGTCGTATTGGGGGATTTGAATAGGGACGGCAAGCTGGACTTGGTGCTGGCAAGCGAATATGCGACCGGTTCCGTAACGAATGGCTCGGTGGGAGTGCTGCTTGGCAATGGGGATGGTACATTTCAAGCGGCGGTAAGTACTTCTACGCCCACTCCGCTCGAGGGTATCCGGTCTCTGGCCCTGGCGGACTTCAACGGAGACGGCAATCTGGATTTGGCCGTGGGCGCTGGGAACTTTCTGGTGCTCGGTAACGACGATGGGACATTCCAAACGCCAGTCGAGCTTGGGGCCGGCGGTCCGGGCATCGCGGTCGGCGATTTCAACCGCGACGGGAAGCCGGATGTTGCAGTCGGCGGCATTACCGTTCTCCTGAATATCTCCGCCTTCCCAACCACGACCACGATAACTTCTTCGGCGAATCCCTCCGCCTTCGGACAGTCCGTCACGTTCTCCGCCACGGTCACGGTCAAAGCTTCCGGAACGCTAACTGGCACGGTCAAGTTCATCGACGGATCGACGATTCTCGGAACATCATCCCTTACCGGAGGCACAGCGAAATTCTCGACCGCAAAGCTTGCGGTCGGTCACCATCGCATCACCGCCTCCTACTCCGGTGACACAACCTTCGCGGGCAGCACTTCGCCTCCGCTGCACCAATTAGTGAACCGAGCCACCACCACGACCATCTTGGTTTCGTCCGTGAATCCATCACCCGTCGGGCTGTCTGTCACCTTCACGGCGAGCGTCGTACCGCAGTACAGTGGTACACCCACGGGTACGGTCACGTTTAAGAACGGAGCCACGATCATGGGGAGGGTTCAGCTTACGGGCGGACGCGCGATCTTCAACATGGTTTTCATATCAGCGGGAACGGAATCCATCACCGCCTCTTACAGCGGCGATCCGAACTTTACGCCCAGTTCGGCAGAACTGACCCAGACGTTTAATTGACGCGGCTCCTTGCTTGATACCACAGCGCAAGCGCTGCGGACGATGGCGCGCAAGGGTCTTGACATCACGAAGGTCGTTTTCGCGAACCGCGAATGCCGTCCTGAAACGCGGGCTTTCCTATCTCGATTCCCGGATGCATCCCCGGGATATCGCCGTAGTAGCAGCGTTCGTGCGAGAAGAGGGAGGTGTGCTTGCTTCGTTCGATGGTAACGACGATGTCGTTTGGCAATCTAATTTAGTGGCATCTGCGAATCCAACCCTGGACAGACAGGTATCATGGTTGCTGGGGTCAGACTGAAGTTAACGGAACTGGTTTGCGCTCTGACTGTTTGCCAGGCAAGTTGCCAGCTTAGCCCAAAAGCCGTAGCTTTAGCCCCCACGTCTGACAGGCGTATGCGCTGGCGGGAGGAATGTTCTCCGCGTCTTCCGTTCTCCTTCTCGAATGGCCCACTGAGGCTTTCTACGACTTTTGCTGTTTGACCCACATCGCCACAGAACTGGCAATTGCCATGACAAAGAACAGCATGGCCCCGTCTAGGAAGCTCCTATATGAAATCGGGTTTTTCCCCGCCGTCGCAGCAGGGAGAGCAAATAGACCAGCGATTGCGAGCAGCCGTGTAATTAAGGCAACGATCGTGGAGATGACACCGATCCAATAGGCTACGGTACATAGCTGTTTCTCCATGTTCATTCTCCTTTTTGTGGATTTCCGGAGAAGCACCGACTGACCAACACAACATATCGTCACAACAAAACTTGCCTGCCATACCCGGTCTCGATCTTTCGCCCTCACCGGATGTGGGCAAATATACACCCGAGCGCCAGTTACAACTATTTGTTTCAAGTTGCAAACCATGATCGCTAATTTCCAACTCCTCGCAGCTGTTACACTGTCGCGGAGTTGTCATGAAACTCTCGGTCGTGATGCCGGTTTACAATGAGTGTGCTACTCTTCGCGAAATCGTCGGGAAAGTACTCGCTGTACCGATCGATCTCGAACTGATCTGCGTGGACGACGGGTCCCGCGATGGTTCGCGCGAAATTCTTGCCGAGTTGCAAAGCGAACACGCACAACTCCGCGTGATCTTGCAGCCTAAGAATCTAGGCAAGGGCGCCGCCCTGCGTCGTGGTATTCAGGAAGCAAAAGGAGATTTCGTCATTATTCAGGACGCTGATCTCGAGTATGACCCGCAAGAATATCCCCAATTGCTCGAACCACTCATCCAAGGCAAGGCTGACGTGGTCTACGGATCTCGCTTTCTGGGCGGAGGGCCGCACCGCGTTCTCTACTTCTGGCATTCGGTCGGCAACTGGATTCTAACCTTGCTGTCAAATTGCCTCACCAACATCAATCTCTCCGACATGGAAACTTGTTACAAGGTTTTCCGGCGCGACGTAATTCAGTCGATACCGATCGAAGAAGACCGTTTTGGTTTCGAGCCGGAAATCACAGTCAAGGTCTCTCGCCGCAAACTGCGTATCTATGAGGTGGGAATCGGCTACTGGGGGCGCACCTATGAAGAGGGAAAGAAGATTGGGTGGAAGGACGGCGTTCGCGCCTTGTATTGCGTCGTGAAATACTCCATCAAAGAACATACGGTTAAGAGTGCGCCTGCGCGGGTAACCTCAGCCCGGGACCAATCCACGATCTCGAGATGAAGGCTCAGCACTTCTGATTCCGACGCGAAGGTGTTGCCCGCCTGGTGAAGGAACAGGATTTGGGCTCTTGGCGGGAGGAATGCGGATGCTCGGCATCCTTGTTACTTCTTTGGATGCATTCGGGAAAATGCTGTTGGCACGTTTAGAGAATGAAGGACCGACGCGGATTGAGGTACCGATGTGAGCCGGGTGGCTTGGCGTCGTTAGTGGGAATTGGGTGAATCGGGCCCGTTTGAAGAGCTTCAACTTGGGAGTCGTTAGGTACTGAAAGTACGACTCAGCGACGTGGAGCGATTTCGGGAAGTCGGTCGAAGCAGTCCTCCAAGACCAACCGCTGCGAGCATGGCCTGCACTAATTTGCAAGCGTACAACATAGTTCCAATACCAGTGCCGAGCGTATTCGTGATGATGTCAGTCATGCCGGAATCCCGGGTCGGGAGAAATGCCTGCAACACCTCAATTGTTAGACTGACCACCCCGCCCAGAACGATTGTGGCCAGTGCCGCCCGGTTAAGGCGGCGCACCGACACGAAATACGCGCAGAAAAAGAACCCAAGAGGAACGAACCCGGCAATGTTGATCAACACATTCTTCCAGTAGCTCCAGCTGGGCTGGAACTCATCCCAAGGCCTTTCAAGGAACGGTGCATGAAGAACAAAAAAATGTGCTGGAATGCGAAGATCAGCTTCCGAATTCATCTGGTTATGAACGATACCGCCCGACCCTTCGTTGAATAGGTAGAGCGCGATCGGACTCTCGTTCTTGATCTCGGCATTCTGGTTCTTTGTCCACGCCTCATAGTGTTGCAAAACTTGAGCCTCGGTAAGCACGCGATTGTAAATCGCTAGACCTCGTAACTGACCTTGCCAGCCATCCTCAACCAGCGGATGGTTGCCAGCGAAAAGTTGACCGGTCAGGTCTTCACTCGAGAGTCCGAACCGCAGAAACGTACGGACGAGACGACCGTTCAGATAAACCCCTGTGCCCTCCGCGCTCGAGGTGAGCGTAACGAACAGTGGATTGTTCTTCCGGAAAATGTGCCCGATGTAGACCTTATTCTTCTTAGGGCGTTGCTGGTAAACAATCACGCGTTGCAAGGATAGGTCGTCTATAGATTGGTACACCGAGAATGCAACGATTTGATTCTCCGGCTTGTAGAACGCGAGTATGGTGCCCCCGATATCACTGTGATCGGGTTGCAACCAGATCTCGACGCTGCAGGTTATTCCGTCTTTCGAACCAGCAAAACCAGACTCCAGAGAACCGAATACTACCCCGTATTCGCCGAAATGAAGACCGTTGCCGTTACTTAGCCAACTCACCTGATTCTTGGGTGCGTGGAATGGCCAAAGTCCCGCGATCAAGATGATAATTAAGACAGCCGCACAGAGTAGTCCCAGCACTTTCTTCTGCATTTCGATTGTTGGTGTCAGATGCTAAACCTTTCTCTGCCTGGATTCCCTGCTAACAGGGGAAAATATAGGGAATTTCCTGATTTGTAACAATATTTTTTCCGCACCCCCCGCTCAAGCCGGGCACATTCCGCGGAAGTTCCTAGCAATAATGGCTTGAAAGGGAATCGGAATTATCAGGGACGGAACAGGGAGGACTTTCGCTGCTCCGATGTTTCTGCCTTCCTTGGCGTGAACGCCTGCCAGCCTTCCGGTTGGCCGTCGAACGGGCCGGTTCCTTCTCGAAACGCGTTCCCAGCAAAGACTGCGCAGTGGGGCTTTATTCAATCAAATGGATCAAAGACGAGAGGCCGCTGACTGATAGAAGAATCGGGCGTAGTCCCGTTGTGCTCTCACCTCGCCCGCATTGAGACCACAATTCGACTAGGGTAGTCCTCAGCTTTAAAGAATGAGCTGATTTTCCACGTTTGTTAAGGATTCCGCCGTCCGCTTGCTCTCTGAAACTTCTTGGGTGTCAGCAGAAAACCGTGGGTCTGCCCGTTCAAGGTACCCAATCCTACGATTTGGCCGCAGATGTTGATTCCGTTTGCCTCGTTGAGCACCCAACCTGAATTAGCAGGAATCAAATCGTTTAAGTCCAACATGCCTGAACGCTGTGACCAGAGAATGGCATGAACCGCACTGCTGGTAGTCTCCGACGAGCCAACAAGCAGACCGAAGTCATTGATCGCAGCAGCTGAACTTGAGAGCCCACGAGGCAACGTCCCTAAATCCCGCAGTCCTCGATTGCGCGTCCAAAGAACTGCGTGACCATGGGGGCTGCTACCAACCACCTGTCCAAGGTTGTTGATTGCAGCCGCGTACCAAACGCCCATGTCCACCATGCCGCCATTTTGGGTCCAGAGGAATGCGTGACTTAAGTCGTACCAGATGCCGTCAGTGTCCGCGATGCCAACCACTTGACCAAAGTCATTTATGCCGTGGGCATAGTTGTATTGTCCGCCAGGCAGATTGCCTAGAAATCGCATTCCGCCCGTGCTGGTCCACAGAAACGCGTGTGAAGGACCCGAATCTCCGGGTCCAATCTCAAATCCTGCGCCAACCACCTGCCCAAAAAGGTTAATCGATTGCGCATCGCTTCCCACCATGCCAGGCGGTGTTCCCAAGTCCTGCATGCCGACAGTCTGCGACCAAAGAAACGCATGGTTCTCTTCTTGGTCGTACCAAGACCCCCCAACAACGATACCCAAATCATTCACCCCGTTTGCCCAGCTTGCGAACCCGGGGTCATCAACAAAGTTGGGAAGCGTGCCCAGATCCTGTATGCCGCTTCTTGTCCACAAAACCGCATGGTGTACTCTCGCAGAATAAGCATTAACGACGTCCGCGACCCCAGATATGTGAGCAAAGTTACTGGTTCCGGTGGCGTAGCTGAATGTGCCAGTTGGGAGAATTCCCAAGTCAGTGACTGTGTAACCCTGCGCACTAGCGAGCGTCGCAACCAACGAAATCAGCAACGCACAGAGAGCGAATCTGCGTTTAATGTGCATGGCTTGTTCTCCTTGAGAATAGAAACGGTCTTGCTGGGGACCCAACTAGGGAGAAGGTACTGCGGCAGCGAACATTACTCTATTACGTTGGCTATGTCAATAGTCTGGACGATGCCTGTCGGTAGCACATGATATGTCCGGTTGAGATAGCACGTGATATGTCCGCTTTGCAGGCGGTGAGGAATGGGAGACCATGCGGAGTATGGAAGCTTATCCGAGGGCCGCGATCGAGCGGGCGATGAAAGTACAGGACGTGATGTTGCAGGCAATGGCGAAGAAGATCACGTGGTGGCAGGCGGCGGAGATCCTGGGCATCAGCGACCGGCACATGCGGCGCAGGCGGGAGCGCTACGTGGAAGAGGGCTACAACGGGTTGCTGGACCGGCGGCGAGGCCAGCCCTCGCATCGCCGGGTGCCGGTGGCGACGGTGGAGAAAGTGTTCGCGTTGTACCGGGAAAATGTTTCGATCTGAACGTGGAGAGACGCTTTCCGGAGTCGCGCAGGAAGGCTTATTACCTAATGTCGATCCACGAGCACCTGCCGCCGCAGGTGAGAAAAGAGCTCAAGAAGTCGGTTGGAGCAAAAGTGTGGAGCTGGCCAACTAGCCAGGAGAGACCGGCAGCACTTCGAAAGTGCAATCTGGTTGCACAAAGCCCGCGAGATGACCACGGAGCAGTTTCAGCAGGAAGTCGAGAAGGAGTTATCCGGGCGAGAAACAGAACCGTGGGAGATTGTCTACTTCAAGGTGTACAAAAGCCAAATGCCAGTGGTCGAACAGGCAATCGAAACCGCGGCTCTGATGCTGGGCAGCGACAAATCCAGGGGCTACTGTCTGGAGATGATCTGCGCAGACTTCTTGGCGGGAGCGAATCTGGAGAGTGCGGATCCCAACGTTCTCTTGCAGTCGGCGTTGCGGTTCTTTAAGTTCCTCCCTGGCGAAGAGAGGGAGACATTTTTGCACCACGTGATCGAGAAAGCGTCATGAGTTTGGTCCGACCGAAAACCTCACCCCTGAGGCTCGATCCTGACGAGTATGACACTCTTCGCTCCCAGGTGCTGCGTCGCGACGGTTGCAGATGCCAATTCTGCGGCGCGATGTCCAACCTTGAAGTTCACCATAAAGACGTTCGAAGTCACTCGGGCGACGATTCGGAGAAAAACTTAATCGTGATGTGCAATGCTTGCCACGTGGCAGTGCATCGCAGCTGAGAAGCGACGAAACGGTTGCGGCATCTAGCCACGTATTCACCGAAATGAAGACCGTTGCCGTTACTTAGCCAACTCACCTGATTCTTGGGCGCATGAAACGGGCCACAATCCCGCGATCAAGATGATGACTGGGACCATCGCACAAAGTAGTCCAGAACTCTTTTTTGCATCCTGATTCTCGGTGTCCGATGCCCAACAGTTGGGGAGCTATATGGCACGTTAGTTCGATCGTTTTGCCAATCGCAAACACCACGGTCGGCAGGTTACCGACCGTGGTGTTTTTCTCGGCACTTGATCGGCCAAGATCCATGCGATATACAATACTTATCCAGCAGGACATGTGTTTCAACGGGGCGTGCAGTGGGATTAAGTAACTTTGTGACGTAATGCCAAGATCCTAAACTGCAAGTTGAGATGTTCGAAAGAGCGGACATTGAAAAAACGCCACGTTGTGATGCTGGTTGAGAACCTGCCGTTCGAACGGGATAGACGAGTCAAACAAGAGGCCCGTTCGTTGGCAGACGCTGGATACGAACTCACAGTCATCTGCCCTCGAATTAACTTGGGTTCCTATCACGCACAAAGGGATCGGATTCGGATCTACAGTTATCCTCAGCCTTGGCAGGGAACTGGATGGTTTAGCTACGCTCTCGAATACCTCTGGGCGTTAGGCTGTACGGTCCTTCTGTTAATCTGGACCTGGATAAGACATGGTCTGGACGTGGTTCATGCAGCGAACCCTCCTGATTTGTTTTTTTTGATCGCAGCACCCCTCAGGCTCTTCGGAATAGCGTTCGTCTTTGACCAGCACGATCTCTGTCCCGAGCTTTTTCGGGTCAAGTTTGGAAGCCACCCACTGATCGAAAAGATCGTTTGTTATTTTGAGGTTTGCTCGTACCGCTTCGCGAGCCAGGTGATCGTGACGAATCAATCTGCCTACGAAATCGCAATAAGTCGCGGCAAAATCCTCCGGGACAAAGTGACGATCGTACGAAATGGCCCTGACTTAAACCGCTTTCGAACTGGGTCTCCGGAATCCCATTTGAAAAAGGGGGCTGCCTATCTTGCTGTTTATGCTGGAACAGTCGAGAAGCAAGATGGAGTGGATCGCATTATTGGGGCCGCCGGCTTCTTGGTTCACACTCGAAATCGCAAGGATATACACTTTGCACTACTTGGAGATGGTTCCGACCTAGAGCGGGTATCCGAATGCATCAAGACGCTTGAACTCGAAAGCTTCTTTTCATTGCGCGGTTGGGTCGGAGATCAAGAGCTTCTATCGTATCTTTCAACCGCCGACGTTTGTCTCGCACCCGATCCTCCAGTGCAATTTAATCAGTCGTCAACATTCATAAAGATCGTGGAATACATGAGTTGCGGAAGGGTGACTGTCTGTTTCGACCTTCTGGAATCTCGGAGGACAGCTGCTGATACAGCTGTTTTTGTGGGGAGAGATGACACTGTGGAATTCGCGGGAGCGATCGAACAGATTTTAGATGACGGGCGGCGACGGTGCGAAATGGAGAACGGAGCGAGGGAAAGAAGCCTCAGTCTCCACTGGGGAATCTCTCAAGAGGCCTAGATCGGAATCTACCAAAAATTGTTCTCTGCCAAGTGAACATCCCTTCGCGCGCGCCCCTTGCGCTGAAGGCTGGCCCAAGAGAACGCCGTGTCGAACGGGATCGATTTTTGACAAACATGGTACCGGTTCCGCGTGGCTGTTTGTGATGATGACGTTCGCCCAAGAAAGTTGAGGATCGATCCCGGTCCAGGCGGCGATATGACGAAAGTCCTCCTCACGTTCAGGCTCCGGCTCGGTGGGATCGACGCTGCAGTTGGCGGGAGTATGGCTAGCGGGAATAAGCGATGATTGAGTCCCTGGATAAGCTTTTCGTTGAGCCGCGCGAGCCAGCCCAGTTGCGGCATCCCCCTAGCTGATCAGCCTCACTCATCTGGCCCTGGATGGTAGCTAGGAAATTAATTGCGTCGGAACAGGTCAGTACCGGAGTGGCTTGTCACTGCGGGGCCACCGATGGCGCCCGGCAGGTAGCAGCCGGCGGTGAGGTCGCTGCGGCGGAATCCGCCAGCTTTTTACTTGAAATTTGAGCAATAGCTTCGTTCGATGGTGCACTGGCATACCCATCGGCATTCACCGCGGTCACTGCATAATAGTAGGTCGCTTTGTTCTCGATGACATCGTCCACGCAGCTGGTGCCGACCACGGGCACGGTATTGATCTGTTGGCATTTCCTGCACGTGGGTCTCTCTCGCACTGCGTCCTTTTTCTTGCTTCGATACAGACAATAACCGACGGCGACCTTTTGGGTCGTGGGCGAACGCGGACTGGCAATCCACGAGAGAATGACTTTGTGAGTAGAGTAATAGCCTGAAGGCTGCACGGGCAGAAGTCCCGCTGGAGGGCACCCGGGAAGCGAGGATTTTGCCTGAGATTGAGGTCTTGCCGTCGTATTTTGCGGCGATCGCACGTTTGCACCCGAGCCAGACGGGGCTTGGCCGGGGGCGCTGCTGGCTACAAATCCAACCCCTATGAGCAGCACCAGCAACGACAAGAATGCTCGTCTCTTAATTTCGTCGGGTTGTTTCACAAAGCCAAGATATCTCACGAGTGAGGGCATCTCAAAAGCGAGATAGCTTACATGTGATTCCCGCAGCAGGTTCTGCGTCGCGATGGCTGGAGGTGCTAATCGCGTGGCCCGAGTCCAATCTCAACCTTCATCACAAACAGCTTCACAGCCAATTTGGGCATGATCCCCGCGGTCGCAGCTTGGGCGACAGCTCCCCGGTGTTGGATGTCGATTTGAGCTGGCCGAACGAAGCAGCACTGAGCAGGCAAATTCCAACAACAACGCGACGCTCCGATCGAATTTCTGAGCAACTGCAATAGCCGGTTCAATTGTGCTCCGAAGCTTGCGGTTTGCGCGTTCGACTGACCCTGAGTGGCGCAAACTTTCAGTCTAGGATTGTAGATTCTGTAGAACGTCGGCAATGCGCTCACCTGCTTGCCCGTCCCATAGCGGGGGTATAGTTCCCTTTTTGGCTCCTCCCGCAACGATTTTTGATAGCTCGGAACTGAGCTTATCTCTGTCCTGCCCAACAATTACATTCGTGCCTAAAGTCACTGTAACCGGGCGTTCCGTGTTGTCGCGCAAGGTTAAGCACGGAACTCCCAGGTAAGTGGTTTCTTCCTGGATCCCGCCAGAATCAGTGATGACCACAGCGGCGCGGCTCTGCAGAGCCAAGAATTCGATGTACGGCAACGGTTCCGACAGGTGCAGCTTTTCAATTTTGAGCCCGAACTCTGCAATGCGTTGACGTGTCCTGGGGTGTACAGGAAAAACCACGTCCAAGTCTTCATTTATTTCAAGTAGGGATTCTAGAACGCTTTTCAGAGTTTCGCTGTCGTCAACGTTGGATGGCCGGTGAAGCGTAACGAGAGCGTAGCGTTCCGGAAATCCGTTCCTCCGGCATTGCTGAGCGGCGGGCAAGAGACGCACCAAGGAGTCGATCATGACATTGCCAACCCGAAAGATCTTCTCGGCCGGCACCCCTTCATGCTTTAGATTCACGTCGCCATCTTCGGACGGAGTGAACAGGAAATCCGCAAGCCGGTCGGTGACGACCCGGTTGATTTCCTCCGGCATACTCCAATCAAAAGAACGGAGTCCGGCTTCCACGTGGCCGATGCGGATGCTTAGTTTCGCACATACTAAGGCAGCCGCGACCGTAGAGTTGACGTCACCATAAACAAGGACGACATCCGGTTTGCGCTCCAGCACAATTGGTTCAAACCGACTCATGATCTCCGCAGTTTGCTGCGCATGGCTACCCGAACCAACTCCTAGGTTTACATCCGGTACTGGAATCTCGAGTTGGGAGAAAAAGATATCCGACATGTTGGCGTCGTAATGCTGGCCAGTGTGCACGAGTGTCTGCCTCACTCCTTGCCGCTTTCCGAGTGGGTGCAGCACCGGCGCGGCTTTCATGAAGTTCGGGCGAGCCCCGACGACGTGAAGAATATGCATAACTATTTTGAACTCCTATTTTGGTCTGCATGGCCTTAAGCGTCAACTTCGTACTCGAGACGATCTCCAACCACCTTGGCGAACGCAAGTTTGGCGCGTTCGGCACCAGGGCCTTCGATGTGCCATTTACGATCGTGATCGACCACACGCATTTTGCTGCGCGACCGCCACCAATCATCGATTTCGCCTGGCAAGGCGAACCAGGTTCTTTTTTCTTGACCCTGCTGGCGCAAAAACGCCAACAGATCCCGATAGATATCTTGCGCCCTCTTTTCGATGACGTAGTCTGGATGCACGATGAAACTGACGAGGCCATTTTTCTCCATAATCAGTGCGGTCTGCGCCTTCCACAGATCCAGCGAATACTCATTGAGCAAGTGAAACAGGGCATAATCTTGAATAGTCGTGAGAGGAATTTCCAGAATGTCCCCGACGAAATACGGCATGACTGTACAGCACCCACCTCGCTGGGGATCTACATGCGCGACGTTCGGAACAGACATGTCGAAAGAGAACTCAAGCGCATCGTACCAATCGAGATTTCTGTAAAGCACCGCGGCCCGGAAACCCTTGGCCTCGTATTCCCTGCCGTATGCATTAATTCTCTGAGCACGGCGCAAGAATTCTTCGCGATTGCGAAAAAGATGGCCATCGTGATTGAGGTCCTGAATATTTACCTCGAATCCCCGGTCTCGGATACTTTGAATAAAGGCACAAGAGACCTTATAACGTTCCTCGGGGACCACCTGGATCGATGCCTTGAAACCAAAAGAGTCATCGATGTCCATTAACTCGGAACAGAAGGTCTTCCCTCTCTCCGTCTCGAGATCATGCGTCATGGCTACACAGCTCTGAGCGCCATCGGGCCAGAACCAAACGAAAGGCACTCTATCAATACCCTTCGCCTTCATGGATAGCAGCAGCAACTGTTCGCACAAGTCCTCGACGGTCGTGTCCACTGGCCAACGCGGAAAAAGAAGGCTTCGCCAGCCATTCAAATGGGTGCGCTGAAAATGTCGCCGAATATTGACATGCATCAGCGGCCGCAGGAAGTAGTACGCATTTCTTAGCGACCGCTTCCACCGGTTCAAGGCACCCTGGTTATAGCGGTTCGCATAACGCTCAAAACGCAGGGTATCGATGACTTCGGTTGGATCAAACGGCAGAACCGCATTCGAACCGTTCGTCGTAGCATCTTTAAGGGCATTATAAAGGACACCGTCGGCTCGATTCGCTCGAAAGCCTGTCGCAGAACGTCCGTAACAAATCGTATCCTGCCCGAATCGGAAGTAGCCCGCTTCATCGGACAAGCTTCCGGCCAGATCGAACTCGACCAAACTCTCCGGACACCGGTAACGATCGATTAATGCTTGTTCCATGCGCTCCGTTCGGGGTCCATCAAACCGAATTCTACAGGCATTGATCTGCAGAATATCAGGCGAAATAGTTGAGCGTGAGTTCATTCGACGTTACTTCGGTTCGCGTTCTCGAGATTCAGAGAGCAGGAGAATTGGCGGCTCCCCTTCCTTGGCCGTTTTCGATGATTGTTCACTTGAATCAAACGCAGAGTGTGGTTCTCGCACCACGCAGCGACGCTCACACCGGCCTGGAATTAATGTAAGTAAACCGCCGCTTCAGATTCAGAAACGGTGTTTCCAGGAAACGGTACGATATCGCCGCCACCATGATGGTTAAGCCAAAAGCAACCGCGATGCGCAACGCTGCGCTGAGGACTCCCCAGCTGACGTCCAACACTCGATCGGTAATTCTGATACATGTTAAGTGGTAGACGTACAGACCGTAGGAAATCTTGCCCAGATATCGCAGAGTTTGCTGCTGCAGCTCCATCCCGACTACTGCGAAAACAATTACCGTGCATGAGAGTGCGATAACAGGGCACCCAATGAGCACGGCTGTCCGCGAAACACTCGCTTGTAGTTCATCAAAATATCCTACAATCAGAACCGGTGTGATCGCCGCAGCAATCAACACCATTCGCAACCAGACTTGGGTTCGCGGCACGCGCCCACCAAGCAGAACAGCTAACAGGATTCCTCCAGCCATTGAATCCAGATGGGTAAATGTATTCGCCCATATCTGCCAACCCGTACTGTGCAGAGCAAGCACCATGACCCGAGTTAGATTCGCCATTGCGACCATAATCACAACGGCGATCACGATCCCGCGGTTGGATAATCGGGCTACAATCGGAGGCCACGCCAGATAGAACTGCTCTTCTACAGAAACGCTCCACAACGGCTCCGCCACGGAACCAGTGGGGCCGAAAGCGATAGTGCTCCAATTTCCCGCGAGCAGCAGGAACGGGATCACGTACTTCAACGAGAACGCTCCCTGCGGATTCAAAAAAGGAACCAACGCCGCGAGCGGGACGAAGAAATAATAGAGCGGCCAGATACGGAGAATCCTGCGCAGATAAAACGACTTTACGTCTAGTGAGCCTCTGGCCTCTTTTTCGCGTAATAGGAGTTCGGTAATTAGATATGCGCTCAGAACAAAAAACAGGTCTACCCCGTGGCTGCCTGCGTCGGTAAATCCGCTGAACAACCGCGCAAGCCCAAGCGGCATATGGCGCTGCACAAAATATTCTGGTGGCTGGCACACTGAATGGAAAAGGAAGACCGATAAGAACGCGAAAAAACGAAGCACATCAGGCTCAGGTCGATAAAAAGTGGCCTTGCGCCTGGCGCTTGGCACCTGAGAAGTCGTGGCTGATAGGGCGACCGGACTCATTACTTGTCGATTTCGCGACGAACCCCCGCCTTTGAAGGCAGAGCCATTGGAATTGAGTGGTTAACGGGGAGTTGGCGTTTACTGAACGCGGCAGCTGGAAGCGGGCACCGCTTTCCTTGAGCGATCTCGAATGTAGCGCACCGGGAGATGCCACTACGAGTGATGATGAACTTTTCTATTTCCCTTTGCATCCGAGCTCTGCTTTTATACGCACGTGACTTTCTCTCGTTTGTGCCCGATCTCCTTCGATTGGCGAAACGATTCAACCATCATCCCGGAAGCCAACCACACCGCGAGCTTGCGGCTGAATCGTCGTGAGGGATTAAAGGTGACTATCCATCGCAGAGTCCCAACGGTAACTCTGCGAAATAGATAGAGCGGAATCCCGTTGATGGACCACTCTCCATCTGGCGCAACGCCAGCTTCCCGAACAGCAGTGCGGCCTTTGTCAAACCACCACTTCAAGAAAAATTCTCTTTTGAGCCTTTTCTGCGCCACTTCATGATGGACGACAGCCGCTGGCTCATATTTGATCCGCTCACCTGCAGCCAGCAACCGCCTGCCAAACTCTGTGTCCTCGTCGCGAATCTCGCTGTTTGGCCGAGGGCCCAGGTCAATTCGGAAGGTGCCGTATTTCCCAAACATGCTGCGATGGAATGTCATATTGGTGCCGAATGGCGCGTCGCTGAGCGGACCGGATTCCTCGCCCAGGTCGAACATCACTAGCGGCGCCATGCCAAACCATTCTTTCTGTGGCAGCCAGGATGGCGGCACGCAGTTCCACTGCGGCAGGATGCGCCCCCCGGCACCAACCCATTCGCCGCTGCGTACGCCGGCCGTGAGGTTCTGCAGCCAGCTAGCATCCACGATGACATCGTCATCGATGAAGGCAAGAACCTCGCCCTTAGCCTCACCGATCGCGGTATTCAACGCATATGATTTGCCCTGACGCGGTTCGAATAAGTAACGGAAGCGACCGGGATATCGGCGGCAGAAGTCCTCGGCCACGTCACGCGTTTGGTCTCGCGAGTTGTTGTCCACTACCAGGACATCCCACTGGACCGGCTCGGAAAAGGTTTGCGCGGCTACGCTATCCAGCGCCTTCACCAGGCTCTGGCAGCGGTTATACGTACACAGAATGACGGTTATGTTCATGTGATCTGCGGCAAGCAATTCACTTAGGCCGCTCACTTGGAAGTTTTTCTGCCTTTCAGTCGCCGCAACAGCCGTACTGCGGTTCTTCCCGGATTCGCCGCCATCCCCATCAGTTGTCGACCGATTCGCAACGCGAGGTAGGAAGAATCAAGGGTTTCACCCAGCGTCTTCAGTCCTTCTTTCTGATACGTCCAGAACGCAGATTCTCGAAACCGGAGGGCCTCATCCGCAAGAACCTGGTAATAGAGCTGCCTGGATTTATCCTTCAGCACTGCCGCTTCGTCCGGCTCCAGAAATCGCGAAGCATAACGCTGCACGAGGATATACCGATCAAGCGCTATAGGCTGAAAAGTGCGAACGCGAGAAGAGATCGCTTCGTTGCCGGTTCGCAAAAACGAGAGCACCTGGTAGACAAATCCGAAATCCCAGTGCTCGAGTATTTGCATGCACTTCTCGGTGTCCTCATGCAGCAAAGCCTCGTCATAGAACGGTGACTGACTGCGGACGATAGAGGACCGGTACATTACTGTCGTCGGCGACCCGAAAACAAAGGTTCCACTTCGAAGATATAGCCGGACCACGTCTTTCCCCGGCAAGATCGGCTTTCCATAGGGAAAGCCCGAACCGCGAACCTGGTCTCCCTTTAGGTCGTAGGCACTCACGAGCCCAATTGATTCCGACTGCTCGAACGCCTGGACCATCAACCGCAGGCACTCCGGAAAGATGAAATCGTCGGCCTGCACGATTTTGCAATACTGGCTGGCTTCGGAGATCTCCGCGAGGGCGCCGTTGTAATTTTGCACCTGCGAAAGCACCTGCGGCCGTTGAATCAGCCGTATCCGGGAATCGCGGCGCGCGTAATTCTCCGCTATCTCGCCCCCACCGTCGGTGCTGCAGTTGTCGACCAGTATGTATTCGAAATGCGAGTAGCTTTGCGCAAGTACGCTTTCGATACATTCGGCCAGGTACGGAGCTGTGTTATGGAATGGGGTAACGACGCTAACCAGAGGCTGGCTCACTATGTCTCCGCGGAACCATTTTAATGAACCACCTCATGGCAGGCCGATCGCGCACGCGCGGAGCGCTCGCGCGCCAGATTGCGGGCCTCGAGCGCCTGGCCACGCAGATAATTGAAGCGCCAGCGAGAACGAAGGAGAGCGCGCCGTTTGAAGAGTACGAATGCTGCGCACATGAAGAGCCCTTCCCTAGGAATATCGACGAAAAGTTGTCGCGGCACGCCAATCCACAGCTTCTCGGCCGGAGCCATTCGATACCACCCACGTCCGTAACGAATTGCTCGCCGCAAAATCCAGGTCTTATTCAATTGCTCCTTGCGAACAAGATGTTCAACCACTGCGCCTTGCACATGCCAAGCTTTGTGTCCCTGCCGACTAAGCCTCAGGAGGAGCTCCGTTTCACTGCCCATCGGGTAGCTCGAACCGCGGGGACCGATAGAGGTATCGAAGCGTGTGCCCGATCGGAACGCGGCGGCGCGAATCGCCATATTAGGCCCCTGGACCATCGTGACGGGCGTTAGTTCTCCCTCCTTCATGGCTGGCGGCGTGATTGTGAAGATTGGACCCAGGTCTAGCCATTGCACCCAAGACGGCGGGGGCGCTTCCCAGCGCGGCACAATCGCGCCGCCAAACATCGAGTATGCCGGATGGTCGTCTGCGGCTTTTCGCAATTGCACCAGCCAGTCGGCACGGGGAAAGGCATCGTCGTCCGTTAGTACCGTTAGATCTCCCTCCAACAGCTCAAGTCCGGCGTTCAGAGCGAAGTTTTTCCCCAGCTTTGGTTCTACCAGGAAGTGCAACGGGAGACGGTTAACGAATGAGGCGACGACTTCGGCTGTGTGGTCTGTGCTGCCATTGTCGGCTACGACGAGTTTCCACCCGGATGAAGGCGGCTGCAGACGGCAATACTCCTCCAAGACATCACGGAGGATATGCGCCCGATTTCTTGTCGCTAGCAAAACGGTAAGCATGTTTATCAATCACGGAACCGTTCGTCTTGGGCGGCAGAACCTAAAAGCAGTTATGACAAAAACGACCGCCAAGCAGATGATGCAAGCCTTGAGTCGCCAGTGCGAGAGCGTCTTAAAGATTGAAGTCTGGACCGGATGATAACTGGAAGGTGGAGTCGGCTGAGCAGATTGAACAGTGGCCTTTAGGTTGAAGTCGTCATTGAAAACAACAACCGAACCCTGAGTCACCTTTACATAGTCGACCAGGGATGTCCAAGGCAAGCTGCTACTATTCACGGCCCCGCCCATATTCCCCACAAAGTTGTTGATCTTCACGTACATGGGGCCGCTCGGAACATAGCTTCGATTGATCGTGCACGTGGATGCTCCATCGACCTTAAAGACCAGTGAACCCGCCGACCAGACGAGTTGGTAGACGTGAAAGCTCTGGCTGACGTCTGTGGCAGAAGCGGTACAGCCGTCATTGTGAGCGAAGTCGTTGACGTGAATTTGCTGATTGACGCGCGTAAAATCGCTGTTTAATATCTCGGCAACGTCTATCTCTTGTCCGTTGCAGCGATCGTCTGTGCCGGTCGGATCGCTTGCCTGACACGAGGCATCTTCCATCCATATGATCGGCCAAGAACCAGTGCTCGCCCCCCCACCGAACTTCGCCCGGACTTCAAGGGTGCCATACAGATAGTTGAAGGTCCGCATCGACACGAACCCCGAGGTATAACGATAAGCCGCTGACGCCAGGTCAAAACTGCTGCAAGTGGCAGCCTCGGATTTTGACGTGATAACAAGATTACCGCCCGAAACACTCACATTGTTTGGTGTGAAACACTGGAGGTTGCTGTTCGGGGCTCCGGCCCGGTTCAAGGCAATCCACTGACTATCGGCACCCGTTTGGGTCCGTGACAGCAATGGAAAACACAGACAATACAATATGCAATAGGTTATGCACTGGAATTCAACCCAGTGTGGAATACGCGTTGGAAGAGGGCTCAGCACTGCATCTGTACAGCGTTTTTCGACCGCGCGCGAACTACGGATCGTAAGACAGTGCGCCGTGCCGTGTAGCCGCGCGCTACCGCCCATTCGACGGGGAGACTACCTCATAGACCCAGGTACCGAGCTCCTGGTGGACCAATTGAAATGCTCCTGGGTATGCCTGTAACAAGAGCTGAAAACATACATCCTCCGGCGGTAGCCAGTAACTTTGCGCTTGATGCACGACCAGAATTGCTCCGATGTGATGTCGGCGAATGCCGTCCATTAGCACCTTGGGATCAGAAATCGGCGGGAACCATACCGTTCGGTGTTGGCTATAGTGAAAAACGAACTCTGGTTCGCCAGCCATAATCACTCGGTCGGAAGGCTCGTGTACACCAATCCACTCCGTGGCTTTCAACATCGGATAATTAGAATCCTGGGTTATATCGTGCCCCACGTTATAGCGCCCGATAGCCATCACTCGAACGGTGCCCAACAGAACGATAGCCGCTACGATCACAATCATGGCCACGCGCAACGCAGCAGGCCCCCTTGACTCAACAATCTGGCTCAGCCGCGCAAAGACTCCCGTGCCGTCGCGCAGCCGTTCGAGCGGGGAGCGCTTCAACATCCAAAGTCCCATGGCTGCCAAAATGCTCCAGAACAATGTCGCGGCAATAGTCTGTAAGTGATCGCCCCTGGCGTGTTCCGGATTGACCGGAAATGCCGCGACGCCGAAGGCGAAAGCCGCAGAACTGATGCACAGGAGCGATCCGATTACTATAAAACTCACGCGAGCCGCTCTGGGCCGGCGGACCGCATAATTCTTAACCGCCTTCGCGCCCCGCCACAGGTAAAGGCAAGCAAGCGGTACGACGGGAATCAAGAATCGATCCCGGTAATCCCACGGCCAGAGCATAAAGACGAATTCGTAACATAGAAAGTACCAATCATAGAGTTGGCCTGCCCCCGCCCATATCGAAGATCCCACGCCGATAGCGATTAGCATTAGCGGACCCAAGATCAGAGGCGACGACCAAAACTTGCTGACGTTTCTTTGAGCAACCAGGTGCGAGAACCCAGCCGCCCGCGCAACCAGGTTTCGTTCGATTCGGGCGGGAATATCGGCCAGACAGGCCTCGCCTAATTCGGGGTGGTGTCCGTTCTTGACACGCAGCTGAGAAATGTATGAGTGCGGATACCCAGGCAACTGCCACTCAAAGTTCTCGCGACGGTGGGCCCAAACGCCCCAAAACAGTTGAGCGGTTAAGGCAATCACTAACGGTAAAGTAAACCTCGCAAGCCGACGGCGACCTGCATCGGGCACGACTAGGAGTGATACGGCTATCCATGCGGCTAATCCCGCCAACAGCGCCACGCCGACCGACCGAATCAGCACCGCCGCAACAAGGGCAAGGCTCAAAAGGATTACCGAAACAACTGGAGATCTACCTCTCTCGGCGTGATCGATCTTAAGGACTAGCAGCAGCGCAAGCATGCTCATCAGGAAATAAGGCATCTCCGGATAAATAATTGAGGTGCCAAAGGAAAACAGCGCTGGGGAAGATGCGAAAAAGAGCGATATTGCTGCGGCCACGCCACGCCCCTCAACTCGACGGAGAAGCTCGTAAGTAACGATAAGACCCAGCATCGCGGAAACAGCGATCACCGGGAACAAAGTCGCCGGAGTGAGCCCAAAAAACAAACCCACAGCTGCAAGAATCAAGGGGAGACCAGGCGGGAATGTCATCTCCGGCAACAACCTGATTTGGTATGAACCGTGATCGAGAATCGACCGGGCCAAATCCGGGTAGGTCACGTCATTCATGAAATCGGGAGTATGGAGGTAATGCGTAAGTTGGAATATTCCGATCAGGAGGATGAAGCCGTAGACTGCAATGTCAACGAAGGTAGGGCGTAGCCTCTTGTCAATGTTGTTTTGGACCGGTCGCAAGAGTTCCAAAGGCCGCGCATCTGGGCGGGCTTTCTCGTCGAAGCGGGTATCACGTGCCGCTCTCATAGGCTCTTTCCACTAAGATCAGCTAAACTTCCAGTGAATCGGTCGACAACTAAGATCCAGCCGTCATGAAGTGGCCACTCAAATTTCCAACGGATGCAGAAAGCGAAGGTTTCAAACCGGGACCCGGACCATTGGAGAAAGTCGCACCCGCGGTGTCGCCAGAGCACGAGATGCCACTGATTAATCCCAGTGTGATCCGGTACACGCCACTATTGGCCAGTTACGCTTTCTACTGAGGAATCTGAAAAAATAGGGGACTCGAGCCAATTGCGGAGGATGCCTGCAATCTTCTCTCCCTGACGCATCATTGGCTTTTCCAAAAGATGATAGAGAATAAGGGGAAACACCGATACCGTGATCAACAAGATTACCCAGCACGACCATTCTGGGACGCTACCAACGGCCTGGAAAGCCAGCCAAATACATATGAAATGCACCAGATAAATCCCGTAAGAGTAGCGGGCGATTACCTGGAACGTCTTGCGGCTCACTCGGTTCGTCATTTCCTGAAACTGCGGTATGGCAACTCCAAGCATTAGACAACTGTACCAAGCACGCTGATAGGTTTGCTGTTCGAGGTAAAACATCGTGATCGCTCCGAGCGCGATCGGCCATAAAATGGCCGGCAGCCGGAGTCTCCACGTTTTGGTGAGCTTATATGCAACAATGCCAGAGAGAAAACATGGAACAAAAATAATCAGATCAGTTACTCCGTGTCGTTCCATCCAGCCACCGTGGCTTCCGACGAACGCAAACGCAATCCACAACAGCGGAATTGCCCAGACGTAGCGCCGCGAACGAACCAGCAGGAACAGCACGGGCAGAAATAAGTACATCTGCATCTCGAACGGCAAGCTCCATAGCGGAATAATCACTGACTCGGTATGGGTTAGATTTTGCAGAAGCAGTAGATTGGAGAGTATCCCTCCCCAACCTAAGTGTGCCGCCGTAAACCTTCCATCAGTCACAGCAGCCACGGGAAGCTTCAAGACCGTTACCAGCAGCACAACGGCTATGCTGAGAGGAAAAATACGAAAGACTCGTCGGGTAAGAAACGGAATGTAACTCGGCTTTCGAGGAAAGCGAAGCTGCTGTCGTTCGAGAGAGAACATCAACACCAAGCTAGTGTGCACGAAGAAAATCAGGACGCCCCATCGGCCGATTCCATACAACAAACCCAGCCGAGGAACATGCGCGGAATTACCATGCTCAAACATATAGAGCACATGAAACCCAAGCACAAACAGGACGGCCCATGACCGCAAAAAGTCTAGGTTGGGACTCTCTTCTAAGGCGTCCATTCGTAAACTCAGGATGGAAAGAGACTGATGTTTAGCGCGAAGTGTAAGAAGAATTCGATGCGCGTTCGCAGTCTGATACGACCTCGGCTATCTCATTGGCTTGAGTGGAACGTTCAGGCCCGACACGTTCTAACCAAATCTCCCGCCAATATGAGTAGATGCTTCTCGGGCAAAACAGTCGGCATTCACTGTATCGAGACTGGCAGATAACTGAATCGAGAATGAAGGAAGGAGTTTTCATCTCCAGCATCTTTCCCGTTTTCTCGTGAATAATTTTCGTGACGCGCTTGAGCACACGGTAGGTCCCGCCACAGTAGGGAACTTCTTCCGCATCAAAGTAAAGGCCCCGATTCCGGTCGCGCGTGTTTAGAGTGTTCAGAATTTCTTTGTACGGCTTGATGCGAACCAGCTCTCCCGGTCTCAGGTCGAGTTGCTTGGTAGGCGTGGCCTCGGATTCGGGGATTTTTCCGTGTCTACGGGGGAACGGAAAACCACGCCATAGCGGGTGAAACCTGTCATAGAACCACCGTATCGGACGGCCCAGTCCGATTCCTGCTTTACTGGTCGCGTAAAAAAGAAAGTAGGCGGCGCCGCAGAGAATTCTCCACAGGCCCACGTTCCCCGAATGGTAGTCTTCGATGTACTGGCGAATATCCCACCATTCGAGATCGGCGGTGGCAAAGGGCAGGCGTGTGGCCTGGCAAACGTACACAGGGTCTGGGCCGGGCGCGCTTGGGTCAGTAGAGCGGGCCCAAACATCGGATTCCGCACACGCTGCGGGAGGGAAAACCACAGGCACGGCGGAAGTATCCGCAGAACTCTCGCCAACCCCTTTCAGCCACGCATCTTTCCAGAAAAGCAGGCAGCTAGCCTGACAACCTCCATGCGCGCTTCCATCGCAGCGCGTCTCAAGATGAACCGAACGGTCGACACGGCGTCCGCGAACCGGAAAAATCGTGTCACACGTTTTGTGTGCTCGTTTGTAGACCTGAAACTTCTTACCGCAAAGCGCGAACATCTCCGGCATGAAGGGCATCCCATCTAAGCATCCGTGGCCGTCGAGGGTTCGGAGGATTTCATCTTTGCTGCGAATTTCCACCCAATCGCCGACTCTTAGCTTGGATGATTTCGGTTTCATACTTTCACTAAACGCCGCCGACTAAGGCGGCATCAGTCGCTTGGCGAATCTCTTGTCGAATGACTTGCGGGAAACAGTTCGCGATGCCGCGTACGCCTCCCCCGGAACTGACGTAAATAGTTGCCGCAGGCTCCCATTTGTCGTAAATCATCTGTATATCACGCCTGTAAATGAGAACAGAAGGATGGTACGTGCCATCGGCCAGATTCAGAGAGACCTCAAAGGTACAACGGTAAGCATCACCCTCGTCCAGGTCAAAATTGCCCTGGCCAAGCAGGTCTGTGGAGGTGTCGAAAATTTCCGCAAGCTTGTCATCCAAGATGTACAGAGTGACGGCCAGCTTGTTGCAGCGCTGACGGGCCGTCAACTCAATGTCAACCCACGCTTTTTCGCCGGATCGAAATTGCATGCACTCTCCGGCCTGGCTGCGGATTTTCACGCTCGAGATAATGACCGGAACGGAGTTGTCATTTACAGCTGGTACATTCGAGGGCTTCTGGAGATAAGTGCCGATGACCTCCTGCGGTGTGCCAATCATGACCGTTTGGCCCTTTTCGAGGAGCAGACAACGATGGCAGAACTCGGCAACCATTTTCAAATTGTGAGAAACAAAAAGCACCGCGGCTCCGCTGCGGAGTACTTCCCTCATGCGCTCGATACACCTTTGCTGGAACGCATAGTCGCCCACGCTCAGCACTTCGTCCACGATCAGCACCTCCGGATCGACGTGAGCGGCTACTGAAAATCCGAGTCGTGCGTACATTCCCGAGGAATAACGCTTGACCGGCGTATCAATGAACTCTTCGATTCCGGAAAAGGCGATGATCTGGTCGAGCTTCGATTGGATTTCGCGCTTGGTCATACCCAGGATCGTGCCGTTAAGAAAAATATTCTCCCGTCCTGTGAGGTCCTGGTGAAAGCCGGCGGATACTTCAATGAGGGCCGAAAGGCGTCCATTGACAACCATCTGGCCCTTAGTGGGCTTCATGACCCGGCTAAGCATCTTTAATGCTGTACTTTTCCCCGCGCCGTTGTGGCCGATGATGCCAAAAGCCTCTCCCTGCTTTACCTCAAACGAGAGATCCCGCACGGCCCAGAATTCCCTCTTGTCCCCTACAGTGAGTTCCTCCTGCCGAAACATTCGTCCAGTCAGAGCGGGAAGCAGGTCGCGCAAGGAGCTGTAGGTCTCCCCCTTGCGGAACTTCTTGTAAACGTGCTCCATTCGGATGGCAATGTCAGACATTCGTATCAGTCCCTTAAATGCTTTCCGCGAAACCTGGCTCCAGATGCTTGAAGAAAACGTATCCACCCACGAATATCAGGACGGCACACACCACACTATAGACAAACCAAGTCAGATCGGGGGATTGGTGGCGGGCGACGGATGCGCCAAAACCATCCAGAATGGGGCTGATCGGATTCAGCAGTAGCCATTTGCCTTTGTCACCGAACATGCTGGCATCGTAGAAAACCGGCGTAAAGAAGATTCCGAAGGTGAGGAACACTTCGACAATAAATTTCACATCGCGGAAGTATAGGCTGGCGGCGGAGACAATCATTCCAATTCCTGCCGCCAACAGCATCATCGTCAGGAGTAGCGGGGGAACCCAAACGAGATAAGGACTCCAGCCAACGCGGAGTACCAGGAAAAAGATAATTAGGGCACCCGAGGCTACCACAAAATCAAAGAAACTCGCCAGCACAGCGGCGATGGGGAAAATCTCCTTGGGAAAATAGATCTTGGTCACCAGATCTTTGTTGTTAACGAGGCTTAAGCAGGCGAACCGGATACTGGATACCAGAAACGCCCAGGGGAGAGATTTCACCGCCACGCTCGCAATATCCGCCGTCTTTAGCGGCGCATGGGATGCCATGGCATACCCAAACCGCACCACGACCCCGGACAACACAATCAAAACCGGCATCAGAATTGCCCACATGAACCCCATGATCGACTGCTTATACCGAACCCTGATATCGCGGTATGCGATCATGTAGAGCAGTTCGCGATATCTGTACAACTCCTTTAGTTCTTCCTTCATAAACTCAGCAGTTCTCTATGCTCAGTGGCTGGGTCCCGGCCACCGAATCTACTTGACCCGCCAATGGGGCACTCTATTACACGTGAGATCGCGATGGGCTCGGATTCCATTTCCGACTTGAGACCCTGTTTTAGTGCCATGTCATCGGGCTAGGCGTTCTACTTTTTTACTCTAGTCGCTGCTCAGATCGTACAAGTAAGCGGATGCTCCAATTACTTGCATACTATCCACCCTTTTGCCGATTTGATCTAGATGCTCTAAAAAGAAGGACTGCTCATCTGCACCATTGTCACGCCAAACGTGGGAAAAAAGAATCCACACTCGCTTTTGACCCCGCAGCCTGTTCAGATCTTCCATGTACCTGGGCCAATCATCCCGTGAAGCCACGCCCATGATCTCGTCGATCGGCCCAATCCGGCCGCGTTCACGATAGTACTGCAACGGAAATTCGGCTGAGTAATAGCAATAAAGGACGTCATCTCGGGAGCGATGCTTTTCGATGTAATCGATGGCCGCCCTCGCTTCCTCAACCTCCGGCGGTTTGACGAAGTGCTTAGCGGCCGTCAGCGTCGGATCAAGAAACAGAAATCCGGCCAGCAGCATAGCCAGCACTGAGGTCTCCGAAGTCTTTCGCTTTATGGTTTGTAGACCTAGCGCAAGAAAGAAGAATAACGAAGGCACAAGGAACAGGAGCAATCTTCCTTGGAAGGGATACCGATGCACCGATGATGCCAAAAGCGCCACCATGATCGGCAGAATCAGACAGAGAAATTTGCCTTGGTCACGCTTGCGAAATTCGTTCGCTCCTATAACAGCCGCGACCGCTGCGATACCCGTGAACGTCAGCCCAGCGGGAAAAGAAAAGATACCGAAAAAGGATTGTTTGTACCAAAGAACGTCGGAGACGGATTTGGGTGGAATCGGCGCAAACGCATCTCGCCAATACATCATCAGGCCATGGTTAACCCTGGCTGACTCGCGAAGCGAAGCGACGTAATAGAGCAAGAAACTTCCTGCCCAAAACATTGCCGGAACGGAGAGCCGAAGCATGGAAGGCTTGACGTTCTTTTTCACCGCGACCCAAAGCGCCGCGAGCCCAATGCCCGCGAGAACAAATACTGCCGAAAAGGAGAACCAAATCGCCACGCACCCCGCCAGCGTCGCGAATATTAGGCGCACGAGACGCGGATGGCTATCGAAAAGCGATTCCGTAACTAGATAGAGCAGCAATGCTACAGCCACGTCTCCCGAGTACTGCTTTACCTCTGACGCGTAATAGACTAGGGGATCGGAGATCGCAAACAATCCCACTGCCAAAGGAATTGTCGCAGCGTCCAGGAATCGACGCGCGAGGGCTACCAAGAGAAAAAGCGAACCGAGTCCGCACAGCAAGGGCACCAGTCGGAGCGCCATCTCACTGGTGCCCAAATAATGCGCTGATAGCTTCTCCAACCAAAGGAACCCAATGGGCGCGGTTTGGTAGTCGCGGAGCGGCTTCAACAATTCCATCGGGGAAAGGCGAAGGATATTCATCACCAACTCGGTCTCGTCGTTCCAAAGCGACCGGTTGAACAGGTATTGCCTCAGCCGCAAAGCAATGCCTAACGCTATACACGCCCAGACTATCGCCTGGCTCGAGGCCCGCGCGATGGTCGTGCTATGTTGCTTTCGTGCCACCACGAACACCGACGAGTCTTGGTCTAGGCTTGCTGCTATTTCAGTTCGGGTCACTCATGCACCAGAATTTTAACGATTGACTCGGTTGTGCGGTTCATTCGCTGGACGAAGTGGCTGAACGAGGGTGAAGCCAATAGATGTAATACTGCGTCTTTCCCGCTTGCTGCCAACCAGCCAGGCTCGCGGCAGACGGGGGTTTTAGCGAAACAACCGCTCTGGCTCCCGCTTCACTCAAGGCCTGGATCACCTTCTGTTGCGAAACCGAATCCGCGGTCCAAAAGTCATTAACAAATGTCGCGGGCCGTTGGGGCCAATAGTACACTTCCGCGATGATTCTGACCCGAGCCAGCCGTGCCCATATCATGGTGTCAATAAGGGAGAATTCCATTGATGCGATCCTGTCACCCGGCCGCAACCCGAGCCCATACATTTCGCTCGCCACCTCATGAGGGGAGGCAAAATCGCTCTTCGGTCGACCCGGGTAAATGGCGCGTAATCCGTGGACGACGTCTTGAGAAATCCCGCCCCACGGGGAGAAAAGCATCACGAATAAGAGAAGCGCAAAGGCTGACCACAGGCGGCGACTCTCGGGTGATGCTGGCAACCGAACGCTCGAAACGAAGGACAGCACCACCATCACAATAAAGGGAGCCAAATACCTCGGTTCAAAATGTATGAGCGCATACATGCCGAAGGTGGCAACTGAGGGCAGGAGCACAAACCAGTATTCCCTAATATCCCTGAGAATCAGCCATTTCCGGCCGCTCATGTAAAACATCACAAAAAGGCCAGCAATCAAGCTACCGCTTAACCCGAAAAACAAACCCGCCTCGCCCATTAGGTTCTTGGCCGCGACACTGACCTCATGACTCAGGTTGAAGCGGGTCTGGGCACCCTCGTACCAGTAGCTAGGGTCGAACCAAGCTGGATAAGTAGCGGTGAAAGGGCTTCCGAACTCAAAAGTCGCCGGCCGATCGAGGATCTGCCGGCTTGCATGCAACGGCCTACCGCCGCCAACTACCTCACCGTGCCAATGAACTGGCGGGAACTGATTCACATGGACGACATAGTTGTAGCGTCCAGACTCGCCAAAGGTAAACCTCCCTCTTTGCAGGGAAAGAGCCACGATGAACGGCCCTGACGCAACAATGAATACGCACAGCGCCGCGCAGACTCGTCGTATATGGCGGCGGCCACGGCCACAAGCAAGTGCAATTCCGAGACACAGCAAAGAAACCGGGAACATTATCGACTTAGTCAGATAGCCAAACCCAAGAGTCAACCCTAGCCCCAAGTATGCGGACCATCCTGCTGCGTCTCGCTGGATCCTGACAAGCAGTCCGCAGGCCAAGTAGAAGCAGGCGGCAACCAGCATGTCGGGATTCGCTTCTCGAACCCCGATAAGCTGCAGGGACGACCACAAGAAGATTGTGTAGCCTATGGTCAGCCATATCCAGGATGGAACAGCAACCTCATCGAAGGACTCATTTTCTCGACGAAGCAAAATCAATTCTCGCAAGAGGAAATCGAAGCACCACAGAGTCAGCAGGAAGATGAAAAACAAGATGAGGTGCACTAGCGGATATTCCCAATACGCCGACGGTTTTAGCACACCCAGCGACGCGCCGAGGATTGCGGCGTATAGAGGGTTCCAAACGCCATTGACAGCCATTGACCACTGACCGCGCCAAATGTGATCTCCTATGTCGAGATAGCAGACTGTGTCGTTGACCAAGTCAAATCGACTCGTCCATGCCTGTAGAAATCCCAAAACGACTGCTAGAGCCCAGAAACATCTGCGCGCTCGGTAGTCCGAATTTTCCTCTCCCGGTTTCTCTCGCTTGCAAGCCATCCCTCTGTCGTCCGGCGGGTCGACTGAGCGGGCGGTGATTTCCGGCAGCGTTGAGATTCTACTCATGACGGTTCCAATCTAGGGGCAGCCGGGAACATCCGAAGAATTGCGGGGTGCGCTTGTCCTGCGACAATCTTCCGGCCCAAGCGAATGGCTGGCCCCTCGATCAAATAATATGAAATCATCGCGCATACTAACGCGAGTGCCAAATTCAAGGGGAACCAAGCATAAGGTTGGTCGCCATGCTTTACGATCAAGAAAATCTGCTGCCATAAGTACAACGAGTAGCTGATTTTGCCGATCCAAACTAGCGGTGGGAAATTCAAAATCCTTCCTGGCAAGGAGGTGGATCTGAGAATTAATATGTCGATGCTGAGTGCAACAGTTAAGAAAATCACCGATTTCGAAATCCCTTCGTACAAGATCGGCGGATAGGTGCAGGCTGCCGCGATGAGCACTAAGGGAAGCGCGAAGCTGAGGTATGACTTGCTCAACCATCCATAGAAACGGCTCGCGCGTAGTTCCTTTTGTTTGATCGCAAGCAGGCAACCATACGCCAGGCCGTCGGCGACCTGTTCCGTGTGCCAAACCAATTTGGGCCCCAGCCAAAGCAGGGTCCCTAACCGGACTATTGGCACGATTATGATGATGGCCACAAGCAACTTACCAGCGAACTTCTTCGAAAAGCGGCTCAACACGAAAGGCCAAACTAGATAGAACTGTTCTTCGACAGACAGCGACCACAAATGGTGCAATATCCGATATGGCCCCGGATAATAATTCCGCAGGAAACTGAGGCTGAAAACAATCGCACGACCACTTACGGTAGCTAAACCAAGTTTTTTCAGTATCCCCACGCCCACCAAAAGGAAGAGCAGAGGCGGAAAGATCCTGAAAACTCTTCTGATATAGAAATTTCTCAGCGACCTTGACCGCGCTTGCTGCAGTTCTTTTTGCAAAATCGTGGTGATCAGGAAACCCGATATGACAAAGAATATGAAAACCCCGAGCGTGCCCCAATCGAAAAGGTCTGGAAACGAACCTGTCTTGGAAAATTGCAAATGACTGTATATAACAAGCAAGATTGCGATTGCCCGACAGCCATCCAGGCTCGGGATTCTTTGGTCGCTATTCATTGGTCTCGGGTGCGAGAAAAGGACTAGGTGGTGTACTTACGGTTCACTGGCTTGACAGCGCGTCCTTGCAGGTGGTTTTCAATTCCTTCATCTAACGCTTTGCGGTAAATCACATGGGCGTCAAACACCGCTTCTGCGGTTTTTTCGATGTCAGGGTCGTCGTGGGAAAAACTCACCACAAAGGATGGTGCGATTACTCCGCGCTTGATCAGTTCCTGCATAAACAGCGCGCGAAAAGCCTGGGAAGGATTGCCCTCCCGGTCGCGGGTCGCGTAGACCAGATTGCAGGGACGCCCAATCAGCTCGAAGAAACCGTTAAGCTGGTTCTCCGCGATCGACTGATTGACTAGGGTTCGCAACCGCTCGCCTTGTCTCCAGAGAAACTCCACAACGCTTTGTTCACGGTAGATACGAATCGTTTCAAGTGATGCCGCTAAAGCGTGAGTCTCTGCGCCGTGCGTGGTGGATAGTAGGAAAACCCGTGCCTGGTCGTGGTCGAGGCCGCCGAGCCGCATAATCTCGCGCTTACCCATCAGCGCCGCGATTGCAAACCCGTTTCCCATCGCTTTGCCAAACGTCGACAAATGAGGAACAACCCCGTGAAATTTTTGGGCTCCACCAAGATGCCAGCGGAAACCCGTGATCATCTCGTCGAAGACAAGAACTGCGCCCCGCTGCTCGCAGAGTTCTTTTAGTTGTTGAAGGTAGCCCGCCGTGGGCGCAGTGGCTGCTTCGGCTTCCAACAGGACGCATGCGATCTGACCGGGATGCTGATCGAATAAGATCCGCAAACTATCAAGGTCGTTGTAGCGGAATTTCAAAGTCATTTCCGAGATTGCCTGAGGAATGCCAGCATTCATTTCGGTGGTTCCGATAAACCAATCATCGATGGAGAAGAAAGGCTGATCGCCGCAAATTGCGATCAGGTCGCGGCCAGTGTATGCTCGGGCAAGTTTGACAGCCGCAGTGGTAACGTCGGAGCCGTTCTTCGCGAACTTCACCATCTCGGCTCCGTCGATGAGTTCAAGCATCGCTTCAGCGAGATCGACTTCGATCTTCGCGGGCCTAGAAAAATTTGTGCCAAGCTGCATCCGCTCGTATGCCGCTTCCACAACCGGCCCAAAGGCGTGGCCAAGCGTGACTGCGCGTAAACCCATCCCGTACTCTATGAATTCGTTCCCGTCCAAGTCCCACGCGTGGCAACCTTTTCCGCGAACGATGAAGCCCGGCGCTTGCTCGGGAAACTGGTCGTCACCTTTTGCATAGGTGTGGGCACCGCCCGGGATAAGTCGGTGAGCCTTCGGCTGAAGGACATGGGATTTGGAGAAATCCCTCGGTTCGGGATCTGCAATCGTCAATGGGACGGGCTCATTCTTCATACCAGACATATAGGCCTTAGAGTTCAACCACCGGACCGACAACAATTTTTCGACCGTGAAATGCCTCGGCGTAACCGCTGGGAGAATTTGACTCCATGCCACGAATCCGCATGAGACCGAGGAAAGCCTCGCGGGCAAACCACGGTTTCTCCCCCTGAGATCGAAACGCTTCGAAAAGGTAGTCGACCTTGCGCTCGTATAGTGGCGCTTCGAGAGAAACGAATACGTTTGGCCGGCCCATATCTCCGTCGTACTTCGGAATCTCGTACTCCAGGATCAGATGGTTCCGAAATGTGTTCCAGGTAAGCTCAGAGAGCAACCTGTGATCCTGGTGTGCATCGCCTTGCCAATGCGTTAGAATCAAGTCTGGATTGACACGAACCTTTATCTCCTCAAAAAAATCCTTTACCTCTCCACCTTTGTACGGCAGAAAACCATCCCGGAACTCTTTAAGAACGATTTCCCTCTCGCAGCCGACGGTAAACAACTCGGCAGCTTTTGTGGCTTCCTCCCCGCGGACTCCCGACGCGCTGAAAACCACCCAATGAAACCTGAGTCGAGGAAGAATTTTCTTAAGCTGAAGTAAAGTCCCACCACACCCGATCTCGATATCGTCCGAATGCGCCCCAAGGCAAAGGATAACGAAAGGATCTGTTCCCTTCCTGGGAAGATTCAGCTTCAGCATACAACTGCCCGCGCCGCAGGTTGACCATTCTTCTGGCCGTTCTTCCACAGGCGCCACGGCGCCGCGCCGGAAGCTTCTATTTCATCCAGTACCTGCTTATCGCGAAACGTATCCATGCATTGCCAAAAACCATTGTAACGTTGCGACCAAACCTTGCCTTCGGAGATCATGCGTTGAAAAGGTTCGTAAACCAGTTCCTCTCCCGGCTTGATATATCGAAAAACATCTTTCCGCAGCACGAAGTAACCGCCATTAACCCAAATGTCGGAGTCTTTCATACACTTAATTCCCCGGACGGAGCCGTCGCGGTCCAGATGGACGGTGTCCAAGCTGCTCGACCGCGGTTGCACGGAAAGGAAAGACGCGTAGCTGTCGCGACGGGAAAAGTCTTCAATCATTTGTGGCAGAGGAAAGTCAGTCAGGCCATCGCTGTAATTGGCAAGGAACATCTCTTCTCCGTTCAGGTACGGCTCGACCAGCCTTAGTCGGTCCGCAATCGTTGAACGCAACCCTGTGTCAAGGAACGTGATCTTCCAATCGTCGATATCTCGCTGCATGAATTCCAGATTCCTACCGCCATCCGAGAATATAAAGTCATTGGAAACCGATTCTTCGTATTGGAGAAAGTAATCTTTGATGACATTCGCTTTATATCCGAGGCAGAGGATGAAATCCTTGTGGCCAAAGTGCGCATAGTATTTCATGACATGCCAAAGTACCGGCCGCGATCCAATCGTCACCATAGGCTTCGGAACATCTTCCGAGTAACCCCTGAGTCTCATTCCCGCGCCGCCACAAAAAAGTACGACTTTCATATGTACCCCCTTTGCCTCCGCTCAACACACCTTTATTTTCAGAATCGACACTGCGAATCGTCCCGCCCACACTTTGATCAACGCATCGAAGAGGAGAGCGCATATTTCGACTCTGTGCCATCGAGATATGGCGCCATCGCCTCTTGGGGGAGGTGAGAGAAGTCGGTCGCCCTTAGGTAGTCGCCCATCGTCGTCCCCGTACACGCAGAGTCGATGTTGCGCGCTCCAACCTTTCCGAGCACGTCATCAAGGTGCACGGTCCGGAAATCGGCGCTGTAGCGCGTGACGTTCGATGTGTTTGGCACTGTCGAATGCAACTGTGCAGCGGAGAATAAATACGCACCACCTACCGAGCAGACCAATCGGATCTGCGGATCCAACTCAATAGGCTCTTCCGCGTGCGGCTGGACGCGCGTGTCAACCTTCACGTGCTTGGCCGCATTGTAACGGCTCTCCTGATTCCAACGGTGATAGTTGTACTCGCTCGACCCGTTCTTTATGGCCCGGTCGAAATAATGTGGATGCAGGGCCATGCAGTTCTCGCTATTCAAATCGTAAATGGGCATCCACCAGTTGATCTGGCAGAGCGGCGCCGAGTACCACGTATCGCGGTGTGGATGGAACGCGTAAGCAATTCCCGCCTTCAGATAGTCCCCGGGAAATGCGGTGCGCATGCGCGGAACATCGAAGTACGTGGTCTCGAGATCACAACCGGCCTCTGCGAGGATCCCCTGGATGCATTCTTTGGCCCGCGGATGATGAATGAATCTTGGCTTTAGTGCTGCGAGAATTTCGGCACACTTCTCGGCGGGCAAGTGCTCATGGATAGTGAGTGGGTCCATCGGGCTGAATGCTTCCTCGATCAATTCTTGTGCCAGACGGCAAAGCTTCAGTGCGCTTGGACTAGGAGGATTGACAAAGACGGCTCCCCGGTACAACTCCCTCCGCCGGTCGGTATCGCGCATTCTAGATTCAACAAAAATATTCATTGAGCTACCCTCAGTCCTCTCTCACTTGTTGAGGCGACTGCTACGGACTGCTTCCGCTTCAATAGATGGCCGCTTTCGGTATAGGTACGATGAATTTGCCGCCCCACTCGCGGATGTACTGCAACTGCCCCATGATTTCGTTCTTCAGATTCCAAGGCAGTATTACGACGTAGTCGGGCTTGGTCTCTCGGATCCGGTCCGGGTGGTAAATTGGGATGTGAGTGCCCGGCAGAAATCGACCTTGTTTGTGTGGGCTGCGGTCCACGGTGTACTCGATCAAGTCTTTTCCGATCCCGCAGTAGTGCAAAAGCGTCGCGCTCTTGCCTGGCGCTCCGTAACCCGCCACCGACTTGCCCTGCCGCGCTGCGTTGAGCAAGAAATCCACGAGCGCGATTTTTGTTTCCTTTACCTGATGCGCAAAACTCTCATAGCCCTCTGCCAAAGCCAGCCCGGCTCTTTCTTCCTCAGCGATCAGTTCCCTGACCGTCGGCTCGATCTCGTGTGCTCGGTCTTCCGCGCGGCAGGCGTAAACGCGCAGTGAGCCGCCGTGTGTCGACAGCTCTTCCACATCGAACACTTTCAGGCCGTGAGCTTCGAGAATGCGCACCGTGGTGAGTAAGGAGAAATACGAAAAGTGTTCGTGGTAAATCGTGTCGAACTCATTGTGTTCGATCAGACGCTGCAGATGGGGAAACTCCAGGGTTAAGACCCCTTGGGGCTTCAGCAGGATTTTCAAGCCCTCCACAAAATCGTTCAAGTCTGGAACCTGCGCCAGCACGTTATTTCCAAGAACCAGGTCGGCGGCACGGCCTTCGGCTGCCAGCTGTTTCGCCAGTTGAGTCCCGAAGAATTGCACCAGCGTGGGAACCCCTTTTTCGACCGCTACCTTGGCTACGTTCGCCGCAGGCTCAACACCCAAAACCGGTACGTTGCGCTGGACAAAATACTGAAGCAAGTAGCCGTCGTTGCTGGCTACCTCGACCACAAAGCTCTGCTTTCCCAGGTCGAATCGCTTAGTCATTTTGTCGCAGTAACTGTCGCAATGTTTGAGCCACGAGTCGGAATAGGACGAAAAATACGCGTAGTCGCTAAAGATGTTCTCGGCAGTCTCGTACTCCTCGAGTTGCACCAGGAAGCACTTCTCGCAGACGTACACGTGCAACGGATAGTAAACCTCGCCGTGGTTGAGATCAGCCGCGGATGGATAAGTCTCGCAGAGTGGAGACATACCTAGGTCGACAAATGTTCGGTGCAAAGCCGCACCACAGAAACGGCATGCCTTGCGGACGCTTCCCCGCAAGTGCTCGGCCGAGAGTGTGCCTGACGCAATCATTCGATCTCGCAGAGTTGCGATTACTTCAGGCATTTACCGTGGCCTCCGCTCGCTGTTGGCTCCAGCGTAGGGAAGCATCCAACTGACCTGACTTCAGCAGGCGTCGAATGTTGGTGAGGCGGACGTAGCGGCCGCTCTCCATATCTTCGGCGCGAAGCCCCGCGGCACGATAGGCATCGTACAGTTCCTGTGCGCCTTTGCGCGCGGTCCACTGCGGACGAAAGCTCGGCAGCATATGGCGGATCTTGTCAAAGTTAATGCGGTAGCAACGTTTGTCTGGACCGCCCCCGGGAGCGTACTCGATACGACAGCCGGGAACAGTTTCAGCGACGATCTGAGCCAGTTCCCGAATGCGAAAGTTTTCCTCGGTCAAGCCGACATTAAAGACTTGGTTGTGGATGGCTTCTCGCGACGCCTCGACCGCGGCGAGAACAGCGCCTACAATATCGCGAATGTGCACGATAGGACGCCAGGGAGTGCCATCGCTTTTTATGTACACCCGACCGGTGGTGTAGGCTGCCGCCACCAGGTCGTTCAAAACGATATCCAGCCTCAGCCGCGGAGACACACCATATGCGGTCGCATTTCGCATGTAAGTCGGACTGAAATATTCGTTTGCCAATGGAGCTATGTCGCGTTCGACGAAGACCTTCGACTCACCATAGGGAGTTACCGGGTTGAGAGCAGCATTCTCGTCATGGAATTCATCGCCCGCTGCGCCATACGTGCTACAGGAAGAGGAGAAGACGAAGCGCTTCACCCCCGCCTGTTTAGCAAGCTCCGCCAGCCGGACGGAAGCCCGGTGGTTGATGTCGTAGGTAAGTTTGCTATCGAGATCGCCTAATGGGTCATTCGAGAGTGCTGCGAAATGCACGACCGCATCGAAGCCTTCAAGATCTTTCCTCCCGAGGTCGCGAAGGTCTTTTCGTATCTCCGGGATCTCTTGTAGCTCGGCACCGAAGTCGCAGCCGGCAAACAGGTCCGTGTCCAAACCGACCACTTCATGCCCGGCAGATTGCAGCATGGGCGCAGCAACAGAGCCGATATATCCTTTATGGCCGGTCAACAGTATTTTCATGCCACTCCTGCTTGAAACCTAGAAAATGAAAGACTTCTTTCGAAATTTGCCAAGGCGCATTTCTAAGAGCTTAACGGGGGATAAAAGGGGGGACTCCGCTCATCATATAGGTCGATGGTCGGTCAATCAAGCACCGTAACTTGTTGTTTCCGCGGTAGTTGGCCGGGCCGTGACAAGTCGTCGTCACTGCTAACACCTTGTGAGACGGTTGAGAGAAGACCGCTTTCGCGCAACAGATCGGCAGCGGCGCTTATCGTCGAAAAAGCCATCCCCGAACGATCCGCAATGTCGAGGAGAGAATGGTCCCCATCGGAAAGGTTAAGCACCCAAAGCCGTGCATTTATCTCCGCCCCGATCGCTTCACCTCCCGTGGAACGGTAAAGGTTCCGCTTTCCGAGCTGTGGTTCGCAGTAGGGGCTCAAGTTGCGATATCGCTGATTGTTCTCGAGCACATCGACGATGCCAGCGCAGACCCGAAGCGATCGCGCCAGTTGCGATGGTTGGATGAAATCGAGGTTGTCGGCGGAAGTGTGATATTCCGGGAATGTCCCCCAGACACTTCGCATGAGACAGCCCACGGGAAGATTGAAACCCGGTGAGCAGTACTGTCGCTCGTCGTAGCCGTAGGGAGAGAATTCCAGAATCTCTGCCGATTCGCCGCAGTGGTGGAGAACATGGGCCGTTGCCTGGTCAATCTCTGCATTTCCTCGGCGGCTCTTCTTGTAATGGAACCCGCCGGCGTCTCCGATGCCAGTCAACACCAATCCGTGGCGGATGCGTCCAACGCTCTCGCGGTTTCGCGCTAGCCACGTAATCGCCCCGATCGTGCCAGGAATGAACAGGAAGCGATACGAGTAGCGAAGGTCTTTTTTCGACAGAAGCTCCGCCAAGGCGGTCGCTACCGTCAGGCCGGAGAGATTGTCATTGGCTAACGAAGGATGACAAGCGTGGCACGAAATCAAGACCTCGTCAGTCGAGGCACCGGGGAGACAGCACTCTCCGTAAGTCAGGTGACCGTCTTCCAGAGACGTATCAATACAGACTTCATAGTCGCCATCCTTGAGCGCGGCTAACTGGTTCTGCGACAGACAGAATCCCCAATCTGGTTTGTAGTACGAGGTGCGATAAGGGATCCAGCCCGGATGTTCGGGAAGCGTGAACAGATGGGCCTTGAGTTCCTTCAGCAGCATGGTCGCGTGCACCGATATGCTGTAGTTCAGTACGTGGAGATTGCAGTCCCGAAAATCGACTACTTTCTTGCCTCTGCTGTCCTTTATATATGCATCCCGAATGTTCCACTCTTTTGGGACAGTCCAGTCGAAGACTTGGGTCCCGGTTGGCACCTCGGAGATTTGTAGAGGAATTCGATTCTGGATCAACGCTAAGGTACGTCGGATGCCATCGCCGGTGATGCTGCGACAGATCGGGTAGAGCTCTGCCGCGAAGCTGTGCAGTTCCCCGCCAGTTCCTGCCAAATCCCTTTGCTCGAGTTCCTTTAGGATGTGCATGGCACTTCTTCGAAATTCGGATATGTCCGATCGCGTTCGGAAATCACTTCGACCTTGCTCGGCCAAGCGATTTGAAATGCCGGATCATCAAAACGCACTCCCCGGGACAACTCCGCATGGTAGAACTCGGACATCTGATAGAAAACCTCGGTCTCATCCTCTAGCGTTAGAAATCCATGCCCGCAACCTTCAGGCACATAGAGCATGTTGCGTTTCTCGGCCGTCAGTACCACGGCGATCCAACCTTTGAAGGTCGTTGAGTCTGGCCTCAGATCGACAACCACATCGTAAATCGACCCTTTAGTACAGCGCACCAGTTTGGCTTCTTGGTATGGTACGTCCTGATAATGGATGCCCCGCAACGTTCCCTTCCGCGCGTTAAAAGAGACGTTGCACTGCACGACTTTCGGATTCAGGCCGTGGTGTTCAAATTCCTTCTGGCACCACGAGCGAGCGAAAAAACCGCGCTCGTCGCTATTGAGATCAAGAGTGATCTCGAAAACTCCCGCCACTTTGGTTTCGTGAAAAGTCATTGGCTGCAGCGGACGATTTAGTGGAGGTGCGGAAATTCACACCGTGATTCGAGCGAAACTCAACTTGCCCCGGGTCACGATTGTATCTTCCACGCTGGCGACTCCTTCGATCAGGGCCGCTTCGTCTGTCATCTTGATGATCTTCACTTCCATGATCATGGTATGCCCGGGCAACACCGGCACCAGAAACCTCATATCATTTACAGCAGCCAGCGCCATGAATTCTTTTGGGTTCATGCCTTTGCCAGTGGTGTGGCTGAATAAAAGAGATGCGCTTTGCCCAATGGCTTCAATCATCGAAGTTCCAGGCATTATCGCGTAATCAGGGAAGTGTCCGAGGAACTGGATCTCATTGCCCGCGACGTTCTTGAGAGTTTTGATGCGTTTCCCAGGTTCCAACTCCAAGACCCTGTCGACCATGATGAACGGGAATCGCTGCTTTAGATGTACTTTTACCTCCTCAAAGCTCATCGTTATGACGTGGTTCGCAGGATTCGTTTCGTCAGTCATTGGTATCGTTGTAACCGGATTCATTATTGTAAGGCCTCCTCAGCGCTTGCGCAGAATCATGGCAAGCGCGCGCGGGAGAAAACGGCCGCCTGGAGCAGGTTGGCCCGCGTCAGACACCAACCGCGTAACTCGAAGGCCAACTTCCTCGGCCATTTTTATCGGCTCGCTCTCGTTGTGAAATTCAAAAGTGTGATCACGCTGCGCTGATTCTAACGCCGTGCTGAAAAAAACCAGACCGTCGTCGGCGAGATGATGGGCTATCACTTTAAACAACGGGCGCGGATCTTGCAGATGTTCTGCCAGCATGGCAGAAATAATTCCCTTATATGTTCCTCGCTCCTCCGTCAGATCTAAATTAAGCGCGTCTTTAACCTGAAACGTAACATTGCGACCATGCGTGGAGACTGCGAGCAGTCGATTTGCCACAGCCACGGCCGGCGGGCTAATGTCGAAACCATCTACATGGATATCCGATCTTGTCTCAGCTGCCAGCAAACCCATCACTCCATGACCAGAGGCTAACTCCAGAACTTTAGCGCCAGGCTGCAGCGCCTTCAGAAAATGGTCACGATACATTTCGATGTGGCTGATCATCGACGGCCAGAAGGGATAAATCAAAATTGCCGCCCACATGTAGGGAACCATGTAGCCCTCGTCCTCATAGACTTCCGACATGAGTTCCGGCAACGCCTCGGGCGTATATCGGCCGTTCTTCTCGTACATCTGCTGGGACTTCCACACCCCCAAGCAATACTTCGCGTAACCCTTCGCAGCATCCTCAAAAGCCCGGTCACCATAGGCTGCGTCAGCCCACTGCGCGAGCGGGTTCAATAGCCACGAACAGAGGTCTTCATTGGCCTCGACCGTGGCCCGCGCCGCGGGAGCCAACATCTTGGCGTTTTTCTCCAGACTTCTAAGAAAGTCCTGACTATTCTTCATGATTTCGTTTTTCTCCTAGTGCGTCACTCGGATGATGAAACGTGCCGAACCATTCTGACCATGGGCCGGATTAGATCCATTCCGTCCCACGGAGGAACAAAAACATGCATTCGCCCCAGCTTAACGATTCGGTCCACACCTTTTTTCCCAGCGAGCAGCGCAAGTTTCCTTTCCTTTTCTGGATCGGCTATGCCCAAACCCAGCGTTTGCACATTACCGTCGAGCTTCGAAACCGGGTCAAACAAATCGTCTACTTCGAGCACTGTCAAGGTCTTGCCTTGGGTCGGTTGGGGAATGTCCGATCCGCTGCCGAGCAGCAGCGTCCAATCGGGACTCTGCGGAAAGAATGCCTGATGTGCCGTGTCCTTCAGCAACCAGGATGCGCGCGCCTGACAAATCGCTGAGGTCAACGCGCCGGGAATGGTTTGCCGGGGATGCGCTCGATTCTCGGCTTCAAAGCCTTGCCGAAGAGCTGCGACAAACTGCGCCGCCGAGTTGCCATTTCCTTTTTCGAGGAACAAAACTTGGGGTGAGGAGCAGGCCTGTTGGTCGAATTGCCAAACATCTCGCGCAATGCGCAGGCACCAGGCGTCCCGCTGTTCAGGGTTTCCCCAAGCTCCCGCGTCCATCGCAGCCACCGACATCCTCGGCCCGAAAACCGCCACTCTCGCCCAATGCGGAAACGGCAGCGCCCGAATCTGCACAACGGCCTCTTCGCCACCCCAGATCATCGCGCCGTCCACGGATTGCGCCATTGCTTCTTGCAAATCCCGCCTGTTGTGATCAAACCCGGCCATGAAAATGCGCCGCGTTAGGATTTGCTCACCATCGCTTTCAACTAGCTTGTCCATCAAGCGCTGCGTCAACTCGACGAGACCGCTGGGAATACGCACCAAGGCCGCATTGCCACCGAGAAGAGCGCAGGTCATGGAAAGAATCGGCTGAATCTCTACGTTGCCCGCAGGCCAGTGACCAACTACGCCTACGGGAAAAGACTTGCACTTCGCTTGGCCATATTCATTCCATCCGCCATGTAAGCCATTGGGGCCGAGTTCACGAGCGATGATCGGTTCCAATGTCCCTCTTCTTAGCCACATTCGAAGAAAAGGGATCCCCGGCGCATCGCCAAATTCGCGAGCGTCCAAACTGCTCGCCCACGCGTCGAAAACATTAATCACGTCATTCGGCGAAATCTCAGCTTCCGCAACCGCTTCACGCAATCGGACCGCTGCTCCCGAAATCTCTGCGGGTGAATCTACCTTCCGCGTAAGAGCTGTCATAACGATGCTGCCCATTCAATTCACCGGCGACCGATTGACTTGGAGATTTCCGCAGCCTCGGAGTTCAGCCTTTGGAATCCGGCCGGCAAAGCGGAAACTGATACCTCGTCGCCCACAGGCGCAGCCGTCGTAAGCAATTACTTGGGCCCTGTCTTCCGTGAGCAGGAGGTGACCCGGGAAGCTAGTCGGCAGAACACTACAAACCTGAACGATGCCGTATTCTCCCTCAGCGACTGGCTCCAGGGTGAGCGCGTCTCGCACAATCACATCGCCAAATGCGGGTCCATGTTTGTTGCCTTCGGAACAGTCCGGGTAAATGACTCCTACAGTTTCCACCATGCCGTAGAAATCGATGATACGGTCAGGAGAACAGCCAAATGTCCGGGCCAACTGCTGATTGAACTCGTTTTTCTCAACGGCCTGGTCTTGCAGACGTTTCCACCCACCGCTGTGCAGGATCCGGGCTTTGGGCAAGTTCAGGCGGAGGCCGTCCGCGATCAGAGGCTTCACAAAGTGGTTCCATAGAATAAAAGTAAATCCGTACACCAGGACTTCGGTATCTTCGCGGTCTTTGGCAAATTCTTTCAGCCGATCTTGATCCAGTGTCAGGTCACCTTGTTTGTCCACGCCCAGGCAGCAAATGATGTCACTGGCAAAAGGTTGCAGTCCCTGAATCGCTGCGCCCCTGGCACCCATCCCATTCGAACTCCCCCTGAAATCCGGCGTGTCGACTACCAAGTATGGTCTGCGTTCCGATCCGATGAAATCCCGTACGATGGCTACTACTCCCTTGGTCATGCGTCGCGCGGTGGGCGAATCGAGCACAACTCGGCTTGGCGATTGAGACGTCGTAGCGCTGGAGGTCAGCGTTCTCTTGATCTCGCCAACATCCACTAGAGATAGCGGTGGATTAGTCTTCAGGAGTCCAACCGGTAGAAAAGGAAGATCGGCTACGTGCGTGGCGGATTGATAATCCACAGGCCAGTTCTGAACATAATTCCTGTAGCCTTCATGTCGCTGGCATGCATAATCCAGCTCGCTCTTAAGTATTTCCAATAGGCCCGCCTGCTTTTCTTCAGGAGGTTGACCATAAGGAGGCAATGACAGAAGCGACTCGATTTTATCCTCAAATTGCCGCATGGGAGATCTTTTGCTTAAACGGGAAGCGCCGAAGCCGCTATTTTCCCCGAGGACGTCTTCGGCAATTCAGAAACCAAGCGGATCGAGTCGAGAGTCCAATGAGATGGAAGGTGTCGGCGAACTTCTTCAGCTGCAATTCCCCATCCCTGATCGGGCACAACAAATAGAACCAATGCTTCTCCTGCTTCAGGATGATCGATGGCGCGGGCGGCGCATTCATAAACCCCTGGAATCGCGGTGACTCTTGCCGTCACCTCTGCAAGACTCACGCGTATTCCTCTCATTTTCAAAAATGCCCCTTCGCGTCCTTCGATCCACAGATAACCTTCCTCATCTTGCCGGGCCAAGTCGCGGGTTCGCAGCCAGCCGTCGCAGAAAACGCGATCCGTTTCTTCCGGATCGTTCAAATAACCGGAGCAAATCGACGGTCCCCTTACCAGCAGCTTGCCGACCTGCCCAGCTGGTACGTCATTTCCATCTTCATCTACAATTCGGACCGTCAGATTGTCCAAAGGTTGTCCCACGCTTCCCGGCTTCTCCTGCCACCGTTCGGGTTCCATGCACGAGATCCTGGCGGTTGCTTCGGTTTGCCCGTACATCACGAAGAAGTCGGTGGTCGGGAAGATCGATCGCATCTCTTGGATTCTCTCGCGAGCCAATGCTCCACCGGCTTGGAGAAAACGCTTCAAGGTGGGCATGGCAATCCGCCGAATACTCGATCGTCGAAGAAGCACGTTATAAGCCGTAGGCACGCCCGCGAATGTCGTGCATCCAAATTCTGCGATGGCCAGGAGTACTTTATCGGGAAACATGAAGCGGCGGTCAAAGACTATTCCACCGCCCTGATACAAATGCGTATGCATCACGCTCGTGCCAAAACAATAACTCAACGGGAGAATCAGCATGGCTCTCTCGTCCTTGGCCAACCGTTGGCTGCGAATGATGGCTTCGGTGTTGGCGATCAGGTTCCCGTGGCTGACCATTACGAAGCGAGGGACACCGGTCGAACCGGAAGTTGCCATCAAAGCCGCAAGATCCGAATCCTCGCAAGGTGCCGGCGGCATAGTCCTTACCGAATCCTTGGCCAAGTCACCGTGCAGGCCAATGACGGATTCGTGGATCCTCCTTCCCTGAAGACCTGCTTCGGTCCACACGGCTTTGGCACCCGTTGCTTCGATCAGCGTCGCCGCTGAGGCCGTCAGCGCACGATCTTCCACTGGCACCGCCACGAGGCCCGCGTACATGGCTCCCAAATAAACCAACGCGCTGGAGGGAGACAGAGAGCAACCAATCAGCACGCGGTCGCCCTTCGTCAAACCGGCGGAGACTAAAGAGGCGCCACAAGTAGCGATCAGCCCCGGCAAGTCCTCAGGGGAGATGGAGCGCCCGGCGGCTGCATCGATTAAGTGCGAACCCGGCCCCAGGCGCTCTACCAATCGCCCGGCAAAATTCTGTTCGGTGGTGGCTATCACTTAGACTTTCTTGGAAAGCTTCGAGCTAATAATCCGTACGATCTCACGAACGCTCTCCATCTCCATCAACTCATCCACATCCAGGGTGATCCCGAAAGCCTCTTCCAAGCTACCGGCCAGAGACAAATGCCCCACTGAGTCCCATGCGGAAATATCGCTCGCAGTCGTATCGATTGTCACCGCTTGTGGGTCCACGTCGAAAGCATTTTTGAAAGCCTGCTGGACCTTAGTTAAGACGTCTTGATCACTCATGTGCGTGTTTCCCTTCCATACGTTTGATTAATGCTGCCCTGACCAAGCAATAACGGGAGAAGGCTAAAGTCATTCGGACGAGAGTATCTTTTGCAGCTTCCGTTCCGCTACTGATGACGATAACATGCCGAGCACCGTGGGACTTACGCCACGATCCCTGCACCGCCATCGACCACCAAGGTGTGGCCAATAATCGCAGAGGATGCATCCGAGCAAAGAAATTGAGCTCCGTAAGCGACTTCGTCAGGTGTGGCAAGGCGTCCCATCGGCGTGCGACGTTCAGCTTCGGTGAGACGCTCATCACTATTCGGCATCGCTTTCCAAACATCAGTGCGGATCGCGCCCGCCGTGAGGATATTGACGCGAATGCCGCGCGGTGCCAGCTCCGCGGCCAGATGACGCGCGAGCGACTCCAAAGCTCCTTTGGATGACCCGACTAAAGAATAGTGTTGAAGCGCGCGCAGCGCGCCCCATGAACTCACCGCCACGACGGTGGATCCTTGGGAGAGCCGAGGTGTAATGAGCTTCATCAATCGAAAAAAGGTACGAACATTGAGATTGAAGGTCCAGTCAAAATGGCGCTCCGTCAGTTCCTCTAGCGGACGATGAACTCCGGTTGCGGCACAATGAACCATCCCAGAAAGACTCGGACCGATTTCCAGCAGCGACTGCTGAAGTTGCTCCAGACCTTTGTCGCTGGTCAAATCGGCTCGACATGTGGCGACCGCCAAACTTTCCTTTGCTGCCATCGTCTTCAACTCTTCCGCCGTTTTTTCATTGCGAAGATAGTTCGCAATGACGGTCGCGCCAGCCCGCGCGAAGCGGAGTGATATGGCTTGTCCGATGCCACGAGTGCCCCCTGTCACCAGGAAGGTCTTGTTGCTTAAAGAAAACAGATCAGTCCCGTTTGCGCTCATGCAAAGTCAGTACCGAAGACTTAATGGTATCTTGCGATGTGTACGAGGCAGTCGAGAGGATATCAAGAGAATCTCATTCGCGGTGAAACCCTTTTCGCGACACGCGGAGCCAAATGAGTCAGCATCCACTTGATTGCCAGGTTCGTAGTAAACTCATACCTCATAGCATCGTGCACTGCCTGTTCGGCCTTTTCATATTGTTCATGCTCCAGGTACCAATTTGCCCAGGCGCTATGAATTTGTCTCAGGCCGCGAATGACAAGTTTCCTTACCTCTGGTGGCAGTGTCGAATCTTTCAGCCACTTCTCTAACATGAACTGCGAACCTCGAAGCCGCACCTCAACTCCGTCCCAAGGGCGGCATTTCGAACCGTCGGGAGATGCACTACGATCAAGCACTGCCAGCGGCTTGTTCACGTAACAGATGGAAGTCACGAGAGATAGGTGAAAAAAAAGATCATGGTCCTCTCCATACTCTAGTTGAGTGTCAAAGGATCCAAGCTGCTTGACGACATCAGTGCGAATCAACAGAGTTGATAGCCAGAAGGGGTCACGGTACTTCGCGAGAGTTGTGACTGCTTCGGAATCGATTCCCATCGTCTGTTCGTAGGGCTTTCCACTTTTGCGGAAAGCCGAAATGTCCTTTCCGAGCTTGTCTATTAGCCTCACGTCTGTGATGCACGCAGACGATCTGTCGTCGAACTTCTCGAGGGCGCGAATCTGCCAGTCGAGCTTCTCCGGAAGCCAAGCATCGTCCGAGTCGAGGAAGGCAATCAATTCCCCACGAGCTTCCTCAATCCCCGCATTCCGAGCAGCGCTTTGACCTCGATTGGGCTGAAAGAAATAGCGGATTTGCTTGCCGCTGCCATCCTCGTGGCTGATGAGCGTCCGGAGGGCTTGACCTGTTCCGTCTGTGGATCCGTCGTCAACCACGATGACTTCCAATTCCGAGTAGGTCTGCGCCAGGACGCTTTGCAAAGCGGCCTGTACCTGCCGCATCCGGTTGAAAGTGGGGATTACTACGGAGATTAAGGGGCGGTGATTCACTGTTTCACTGATCGACTTGGGAATCTGCCGCGGCACTGGATCCGAGGACCCACTTGTTTTTGGAAAAGTCATACCTCCGGATTACCATCGCGGGATGTCCGAAAACCACCGAGTACGGAGGACAACTCCGCATGACCACTGCGTTTGCCGCAACCACACAATTGCGACCTATCACCAATTCGCCTTTGCTGCACAGAACGGCAGCGCCCCGGCCAATCCAACTTCCCTGCTCAATTCGGATTCTGCCACCCTCAGTGATCCCTTGCTTGGAAATCGGCTTGGTAACATCTTCATAAGCGTGGCTGTGATCCTGGATGAGAACTCCTGTAGAGATAAGAACATCCTGTTCTATATGGATGAGATTCTTTGCGGAGATTTGAGCGCCGTCGTTCACAATTGCACCGTCGTCAATAACGAGCACGGGTTCATCCTTTTCTTTCAAGGCGGAAACGTTGAGCCATACGTCTTTGCCAATAAACACTTCATTGCCGATCTTGATTTGGTGTGCTCTCGACCTGGCCAGACGACAGGTGTAGTGGACAGAAACCTTATGTCCAATAGACGCGAACGGGTAAGTCAGGCTTGCCCAAACACTATGGAGCTTAGTTAGAGCTCTCGGCAGATAGCTTATAGGATCCTCGAGGACGTCCGAATTATCACAATGACGACTCATAATTCATTCTTTTCGTTTGCGTTCGGCAACAGAGACTCTACTATCGGCTTAGGCATTCTCCCTGATTCGCAGAACGGCTGGTACACAAATGCCGTAGGCCAGCAAGAACGCGCAGAGTCCCAAAGCTATTTGGGCCGTGATCCCTTCAGCTAAGCCGAGGAAGCGGATACCTAGGCCGCCGCAAAGAAGTGCCGCAGATACCAACCCCACACGTACGAATGCCATTCCATACCGAGCCAAATCCAAGCCTGTGAGCGCGCGAATCCGGATAATTTGAAGGAAGTAGCTCGCCCCAATCGCGAATAGAGCCGCGATTTGGGCACCCACCACCCCCAGCATCTTGGAAGCCGGATAGATCGCGACTATCATAATCACCGCAGAAGCGGCAACCGCGCGGCGGTGCAGAGCCGGTCGACCCATAGCAGAAAAAGCGTCCGTGATGACACCATTCAGGACACTCAGGAGGGCTACCGCCGAGGCGACGACCAAGGGGCCAGCGGATTTCACATACCGAGCCCCGTAAGTGAGCCTGAGAAGAGAAGGGGCGTATAACCAGATGACGACAACCACCGGAAGCCCTAATACGATGAGCCACGAAGTAGCTTCTAACAGGACGCGGTTGAGCCGCTGGTGGTCCTCCTGAACGTGCGCGAAGGCAGGCAAGAGCGTCGAGCCCACCATGTTTTGAATGAATCCTGTTGGGGTTTGGACCAAGTAGACTGCCATCGTATACAGCCCCAACGCTGTCGGAGAGTACAGCTTGGCGAGAACGAAAATGTCCGTGCGCGTAAAGATCAGGTTCAGAAACGACAAGCCATATGCACCCCTTGAGTAGCTCAGGAGGTCGCGAGCAGCGGCTCTGTCCCACCCGAATGATGGCAATCCAGGACACAAAATATACGATAACAAACATCTGAAGACGTTCTCGCTACAATATCCAATTGCTAACGCCCAGACGTCACGAATGATAAAGCTAAGAATTACCGTAAGAATGACACCGCAGACGGCACCTCCATTGCTGATTGCAGCCCAGCGCCCGAACTTCATGTCTTTCTGCGGCAGGCAGGACCGCGGACTCATCGCCCCTTCTAGTAAGGCGCCCAGCAACGCCACGCGAAGCAACGCTGAGAGTTCCACGTTTCCATAGAATCGTGAGACGAAAGGAGCCATGATGAAGCAAATAGCATAAACGCCGAAACTGCGTCCCATGGCCAGCCACCAGGCTGCGTTGAGGTACGCGGTCTCCCGTCCCCTTGGATTTCGAATGACGGACACCCTCAACCCCACGTCGGTAAGGGACCCGACAATCGACGCGGAAGACATGACAATGGCCATGGTGCCAAAGGCGCTCGGTGCGAGAATCCGCGTCAAGAGCATGTTCCGAGCAAATCGACTCGCCTGCTCGCCGAGGCTTGCGCTTCCTAGCATCGCGGCGCCACGAGTGGTCTTTGCCCTGAGGTTGTCCCCCAGCATCAATCGATCGATGTATCCCCTGACACGGGAGTAAAGACCTGCGAAATCCATTCGTTTCCGGGAACTTGTTGGCGTCATAGATGGCGTCAAAATTTACACCCTGTCATACCTAGAACTGGAAATACAGAAACACCTTCGTCTGTTGGAGAGACATCAGAGAAAGGGCTAGCAACAGACCGAGTGCCAAGGCCCAGCGTGCCGTCGGTTGCCACAACAGCCATCGCGGTATATCGGGCTTCGCTTCGGTTAAGGTTGGCGAGAATTTCGCCATGATCATCTGGCTGTTCGGCAAAGCCCAAACAATGAACAAACGCAGGGCCAGGCTTGCGGGCGCCGGGGTGCCATCCTCGGCGGGAACGGCCAGGAAATGGTGCGTCTTTGTAAGAAATGCGTGTATCGGGTCAAGGTGTTGGAGCACCGTCATTACGGTGCTTGGCACAGGAATCGGATCGACACCGTGCAACCCAATCATCCCTCCGAACATCTGGAACGCCGCACCCACAGAAGGCGCACGGAACATCACTTGGGTGGCGACTACCGCCACATAAGTTAAGAGGACGCTGAAGCCCACGATTCCAGCTTCGACAAGCCGTCCGCGGTTCTTTGCGCTTGGCTTGGGACCGAACCAACGCCATGCATGGTTGGTGATCAGATAGGCGGCGTGCATCAAGCCAAACAACAGGAATTGAAATCCAGCACCATGCCAAATTCCCGCAAGCGTCATGGTGATCAGAATTGGGATCAACACAAGAGAATTGAAAGCACTAAGCGTCTTAGCGTTGCGATTGAGCGTGCCTTGCGCTGCACGAAGCCGGCGTCGGTTGAAATAGAGACCTATCGGATTGTAAAGCAAGGAAGTCAAATAAACGGTCAGAGTGATGTGCCAGCGCTTCCAAAACTCAATGATGTTTCTGGACTTGTACGGGGAATCGAAATTGATCGGAAATTTGATTCCGAACATGTAGGCCAGCCCGATGGCCATATCCGAGTAGCCGGAAAAATCAAAATACAGTTGCAAAGAATAGGCGAGCGCATACGACCAAGTCGCAAACATCGCAAAATCGCCCGGATGCGCAAATCCAATTTTCACCACGTCGGCAAGCGGATCAGCTAAAAGGACCTTTTTCGCCAATCCGATGATGAAATAGCTCGTGCCGATGGATAAATTCTTGGACCGCAATCGGTAGGTATCGGGATTAAGCAATTGTGGCCCGATCTCGCGAATATGCAGTATGGGTCCAGCAATGAGATGAGGAAATAAGGTTACAAACGCGGCGTACCGGATAAGATCGAGATCCCTTCCCCGACCGTGGTCGCAGTCAACCAGGTATCCGATTTGTGTGAAAGTGAAGAACGAAATGCCCAACGGCAGAACGATGTTGAAGTCGAATCGCGAGGGGAGCAGTGAAATCGAATGTCCCCACGAAAGGATTGGCCCCAAGTACTTGAAGGAGAAAAGTACAAGAAGATTCGCCGCAACCCCGAAGAAGAGAAGACGACTTCGGGATTTCTTGTTCTCTTCCTTCTGACGTGCGAGCAGCCCTCGTCCGATCGCGAAATTGAACGCAATGGAACAGAGGAGCAGAACTACAAACGCGGGATTCCAAGCGGCGTAGAAGGCCAGTGAGGCTAGTACCAGCCAGCTGACCGCGTAATCTGCCCCGAGCTTGGCCACGAGATAGTAGCCTACAAGGGCGATCGGCAGAAAGATGAAGAGGAAACTATACGACGCGAATACCATAATGAATCAAAGCGAGTTCGGTAACTACTCAATAAGGATAAGAATATGGAAGTGTTTATACACCTGCGTCAGTGGGAGCTAGACGGGGCGATCGATAATCCCTGATGCGTGCCGGAGGTCGTCGCCAGATGGAGCCCGCCACAGGTCAACGTCGTCCCTATAGGAATCGATTCACCTCGCCTGAAACGTGCCAATTGCGCCGTCATCGCGCTCATACCTTGCGCATTCAAGTGGAGGGAATTGGCGAAACACGAATCATCGAGTGTGGCGTAATCGGTGATGTCAAAAAGCTGAGCGTTGCACCCTTCTGCGACGGTTCGAAGTTGCTCTTTGCGGTCCGCGATAACGGCGCGAACTCTCGGGTTTTGTTCGATGACGTCAGGTAAGACCGGCCCGAGCACAATGGTAAAGGGCCGACCCTCTGCCCGGACATCCCGGCAAAATTGGGCTAGATCGCCCATGCAACGCGTGCAGTGGGGAGTCAGGTCGAGAGCTTCGCTAATTCCAGCCCGAGGTCCCGCGGGACCGACATCGATTTCCAAAGGCACAGCACCGGTCTTGGTGAATGCCATGGAGGTAGGCGATGTTCGGCTGTGATAATCATTCCAGTTCTTCCAGTACGACATTAATCCCGAAATGTCGCGATAGGTGAATTCTTCTGCCATCGTCATCCTGCCCAGCACGTAGCGGCGAAAGACAGGAGTGGGCACTTCGACTTCCGAACGGTACGCATCCCGCATTTCCACCGCGGTGGCGGCGAAGATAACCTCCCGCACTGGGTAGAGATCTGCCAATCGCTGGTAAAACTGTTCCGAGGTCGGCACCGAAATGCCCTGAGCCCCCAGATTAATGAACGGGTGCCCCTCTCGATCTTCTAGCAGATCACTATCAATATCGTTCAGCGCTATACTCGCTCCGCTGATCACCGCGATGGGCGCAGGGCCGGGCTGATGTTCTCGGAGGAAGCGCATTTTCTCGTTGAGGGGCAAGTTCGGCGTGAACAAGGGAGCAATCCCAAGTGACAGACAAGTGAGTTCTACGACAAGACAAATGCCCAATGCCGTTGCAAAACAGGTGATGATGTGGCGGCGGAACCTATGCTCGTGATCGGTTTTCATGGGAGGTACAGGCGTGTCTCTGCTCACAGGACGGGGTACGGATTCTGCTTGCTTTCCAAGTGACGCCGCACAGCTCTCAGCGCCAACGAAGGACTGATCCAGGTCAGCAGCCACTTCATTCCGACGTTAAACGTCAGATCCAGTTGCGCTGCTTGGGAGACCGCATGACGTGCCTTGCCATACTGTCCGGCTTCGAGGTAACAATTTGCCAACCCGCTGTGGACGGAGCCCAATTGCTCCCGAATGATCCTCTGCACGCTTCTAGGAAGGCCGGCGCTCATGCGCAGAAACTTCTCAAGTCGCAATTGAGTGCATTCCAGCACGAACTCCAACCTGTTCCAATCGGCAGTAACTCCAAAGTGGCGAACTTCTGCCGGTGATCGGTCGAACAAAACCAGTGGGCGGTTAACGTAGCAGAACCCCGTGAGCATTGCTAAGCGAAAGAGAAGATCGCTGTCTTCGCCGAACCGCAGATTTGGATCACATCCTCCGGTTTTTCTCACCGCGTCTGTGCGGGCTAACAGAGAGCCCATGAACACAAGCATACCCGCCCCCGGTGCTCTAACCAGCAATCGCGGCACCTCCGTGTTAACACCCATTGTTTCTTCGTGCCGATAACCCTCTTCACCCATTTGGAATAGGGTGCGTGTCTCGGAGTGGTTGAATAGCCGGACGTCTGTATAACACGCGCCGCAATGCGGAGCAAATCGCTCGAGCGCCTTGAACTGCCACTCGAGCTTTTCCCTCTCCCAGAGATCGTCGGAAGCTAGGAAAGCGATCCACTCGCCACTCGCTTCCGATATTCCCTTGTTCCAAGCCCCGCTGACACCCTGATTTTCCTGATAGTAATAGTTGATCCGGCTGCCGTAACTATCGCGAAGTAGCTTCGCTGTACCATCCGATGAACCGTCATCCACAACGATGACTTCGAGATCTGTGAAGGTTTGGGCCAGTGCGCTTCCAATGGCGTTGCAGACCACGGCTGCGCGGTTGTAAGTCGGTATGACTACAGAGACTTTAGGATTTCTTCGCATTCTTGCTACGGCAACCTAATAGATCAATCTCCGCCGACGTGACCTACATCACCTTTTTTAATAGGGCGGGCGCTATCATGGATGCTGAGTCAGGCGCCGACCCCAAGTTCCGCAACTGGCGACCTGTTGCTTTCCCAGCGATCTGCGACCAGCTTTCCGAGCAGGATTCCAGGGTGCTCAATCGCATGGTAACCGGCTACCGCGATGCCGACAAGCAGTAGTACAGAGACCATCCAGCGAGACCCGCCGGCCATCTGTGGCCAGAAAGTGGCGCCAATCCACAGGGCGGGCACCTGCCCAAGATAGATCCCATAAGAGTACTTCGCCACATAGTGGCTCGCGGTCCGAAGCCATCGGAGTCTCACCTCCCGGAACTGAGGGATGAGGACTCCAAGAATCCAACATACAATCCAACCGCGATATGCGGGATTACGATCCGTGGAGTCTGGAAATACAATCTGCCACAAAAGGTAAATAATAACGATTGCGACCACCGCCACAGGCCACAGCCGTGAGCTTAAGGCAGCAGTCCGATTCTTTGAAAGGCGATAGCACATGACGCCAGCGACAAAACACGGAATAAAGTCAAGAGTATCCAATCGCCCCAACCCCAAAACAAGGTGCATAGAAAGTAGCCGTTCGAACGTCAGACCGACTATGACTGTTGCGCCGCCCAGCGCGAGAAGAGCTGTAGCGCTATGACGTCTTGCGAAAACGAAGAAAAATGGCAACACTGCGTACATTTGAACTTCCAGGGGGAGACTCCACAGCGGACCGATCACATTCGGCTGCCCCGCTAGGTTCTGCACCAACAGAAGATTTGCCAAGATCTGGGACAGGCCTCGAGTTGTCAGCGCAGCACCCACCGCTTGCGGCACGCGAAAGAAGCTGACGAGCAGAACGCAAGCAATCGTCAGAGGGTATATTCGGAAGGCCCGGCGAATATAGAAGTCTCGAAAAAGGTGACCGCCATTTCGCTTCTCGGAGCGCTCCAGGGAAAGCATCAGGACCATGCTTGTGTGGACAAAAAAAATAAGAACGCCCAGCCGCCCCATGTCATAAGCGGCCGGAAAACGACTGGCCAACCCGGCCGTCAGCAAGATGTGGGAGACGAGCACGAGCAATACAGCGACACTACGCAAGAAGTCGAGATTGCGGGACTCCTCCATGGGGTTCTATTCGTGACCTAAGAATTCACTTTGCCGTCCGGTCCACCATAGCCGCCTGTTGGTTTCCTTCGATGCGGCGACCGTCGGGGCGCCCTCGATGGCGTTCCGGACCTGAGCCACCCGGTTATAGGTCCGGATAATTACTGAGACCTTTGGGATTCATGGAAGTTGTTCTTCGCCGCAAGAAGCCGTGGCACGTCAGTTGTCTTGTGTCGCCGAACAGAAAAGCCACCCACGGCTAAACGATAGCAACAGCTAACTGCACTTCATCCTGTGTCTGCAGATTCCGAACCGTGGCCTTTCGAGCCTCGGAGGCTGCTACGCAAATGCAGGCCAGCACGGCAAAGAGAGCCATCTCCAATTGAGCGAGGTAACTAATGCCGAACCCCGCCACTAGGTGAGCAAACAGGGTCGAACCGAGGCACCAGAGGAACCATTCCCTCCCGCGGTCCCCCGCCACAAGCTTCCTTGCTGTCCCGATGGCCCCAAAACCTTGGCTGAGAATCGCGATATACAGGACCAGGCTTACCAACCCTCCCATCACCGCAACGTAAACATACTGGTTGCACATGTCAAACATCAACGTTCCCCATTCGTTGTAATTCTTATAGCCCAGGAACCACCAATCGCTGAAATGTCGGATGCAGTGGTCCAGCAGCATGTAGCGGTGGTAGCCGGTAGAGGACCCAGTCAGATCCACTCGGGCGATCAGGGCCCAAACCGGAGCTTTCATCACCAGGTGCAGCGCCACCAGAGTCAGTGCGACTGCCCAACGAACAAGGCGCATCCGCTTGCGCAGAGGCCAGAAGCCAAGCGCCAATAGGCCTCCTCCATAGGCCATGCTCCCCGTGCTCGAATCGCACGTCAAGACCATGGCCGTAGCTCCGGCAATTCCCACCCCTGCTATTAGACGTGATTTTCCTTTCATCCATAGCCAGAGGAACATGGGAATCAAGACCCCGCCGAATACGCCCGCATTGATATTGCCTAGCACTCCCTGCGAACGTATGTTCCCATTTCTATACGTCACCCCGGCCGGAATCCCTCCCAGCAAACCGAATACGTTTACGTGACTGATTTGCTCGTTAATCATGCAGACGCCCTGGATCGCGCATATCACGGCCAAGACCTTAATCGTGCGCCGGACAGCTTCGCGGTCTGGAATCAGGAACCTCACCAGCAGGTAGCCACCCAACATGTCCACCAAATCCCCCAGGCGGGCGATAAATGCCTGGATTTCCATCCACTCGAGGGAAAAAACGATGGCCATCGATAAAGACCAGATGATTACCAGGCGGTCTATAGTGTTGAAGCCGCCCGGAAACACTCCTGTCGATGACGACCCCCGGAAAAAGGCCCTTCGAGCCAGCCCGACCAAAATCAGAATGCGTAGGACCGTGAAGTGCAGACTTCCTACTAGCACTACTTGTCCGATCGGTACAGTGAAAAAGGACAATAGCAAAGGCATAATGGCCTTGTTGCGGGGAAGGGTCACGATTAGAACGGCAGCAATAAGCATCCAAAGTGCTACCAGCGGATGCAGCAGTGTTTCAGTTGCGCCGCCCCCAAATCGAAAGTGTTCAGGTTCCATTAACTATGCCTCACCTGTCTTTAAGCCACCCCGAGCAGTCTGGAAAATGATTAAGCGTGAAGAACCGCGATAAAGACAGCTTTGCGTAGAGCTACGAAAGAAGAAGCAACAGATTTCTTCGGAACTCGGAAACACCTGACAGTTACTTCCTTCCGCGAGCCCAGTAGTTGGGACGGGGTGATTCCACACATCGAGGAACCGGCCGCGACGTAACAAAGAGGTTCTCGTCGCGGGGTTTGAGGATATCCCTACAGGTACGCCGGTATCTGTGGCGCCGAGCTCAGGCAGGGCCGCGTGAAATCCACGCGACCCGACGGGTTTACAAAGTTAATGTCCAATGGCTCTTTATGGCACCGACGTTACTTCAAACGCTCGGAGGACTTGAGGTGAAACCCGCATTGTGGAAGAATCCTATTGGACTACGGCGGTGAGCCCAGTAGGTGGATTCGGTTGACCCCCTGAACCTGAACCTAGGTAGTAGGCTCCTGCGTCCCACGCGCCGGTGGATGGCCGTGGGTTCGAGGTTCGCTGCGTACCGTAGGTCGTATCGCCACAAAGGCTGGCCAAGTCCCCGCTGCAATTGCTCGCCAGATTCGTTGCATAGCCCACTGTGGAATTGGTCGATACGACGGGCGAGTATACATAAGTCTCAATAGAGGTGTACTGGTCGAAGTGCAGACTTACGTTCGCATCGGCCTGACTAGGTGTCTGTAGGAGATTGTTCGTGACCGTCAGAGAATTCGAAGTAAACGTATTTGTAAGCGATCCGGTCGTAATGCAGTGATTGTTCTGGATCACCACCGTCGGAGTCGGCGACACGTTTTGATAGAAACAATTAGTCCCGGATGGCGGCGTGATGGTGTTGTTCCAGTAATAAGCCGCCGTCCCAGGATTGCCGTAGGCTTGGGGAAAGGTCGGCGCTGCCCCGCCGCTGGAAATGTTTATGACGTTGTTCCAAACGTAGTCCGTTTCGCCCGGATTCCCGAGCATCATTGACTCTGCCCCGGGAGCCAGGTTAGGCCCGATCACGTTGTCGTGGATGTAATAGGTAGAAGTGCTGTTGGGGCCTGTGATCTCGATGGCGTTTGGATGGCTGCCATTGTTCGATTCGATGATGTTGTAAATCGAGTTCCCAGAAATCGTCATCGGTGCACCGCCAGCAAGAGCACTGCCGACGAATCCGTTGGCGAGATCATGGATGACGTTGCTTTTGATGTCGCCGCCCATGATGCCGCTGATGGCATAGCACACCCCGCCCGCTGGATTCTGGCCAATGGCATCCGCTCCGCTTATCGTAAGATCAGTCCAGAGGTTTCCAGAAACAGAGCTTCCCGCACCGTTGAACAGGCTACAATTCGTGTCCAGTACCACATGGAGTCCGTGTGCATATAGATTCGAGTGAACCCAATTTGAGCAGCCCTCGTAGCAGGCTTGGTATCCGGCTCCAGAGCACGAGGAGCCGCAGTAGAGCCCCGTCATTTCGATGTTATCCAAGACACCCCAAGAGGTCGCCCCGCTGTAGCCGTTGACAAACATATAATTGAGTGGAGACATAATCGCCGCTCCGCCCGCATTCCAGATAGGTCGGTTCCAGCCCGAAGGACAAGCTGTGGTGTTGTACCATGTCTTGTCCACCGTGATCGTGATGGGGTTACCTGACGAACCACTCCAGTTCCAGAGCACTGGCAGGTCGGTATTTACCCAAGTGTCGCAGCCCATCAGAATGAAGGTGTCGCCAGCAGCAGGCGTGTGGCTTCCGGTCCAAGATGCCATGCCGGGAAGATGCGCCCAAGCAGTGCCCTTCGCTATTCCTGCGTTCGAGTCCGAGCCGGTACTCTTGGAGATGTAGTAAGTGTTGCTTGCCGAAGAAAAGCAAGAAGCAGCGAGAAGAAGCAACAGCAATATAAGACTCATTTTTCCGTTGGACGATGTAATACCCGCGGAGAGGCAGTTTCTGTTGGATGACATCGTGATCGATTCTCCCGTTCGGCAAGCATGCCGAGGCAAGTTTGCGGCCAACTCGCTGAAAATCGACTTGGGGAAGGCCACGGAAGTCATCGTAAAAGGGACGGGATAGGCAGGGTAGGTCTCGAAAGGGCATGGCCTTAATCTATTCGTTGCACGATCGACTTGGGAGTTAGACCAGTACATCCAACTTCTGGCTGCAAAGTGAAGGAAACGCTTATGCTTTCTCCTGAGACGGCCTTTGATTAGTCACAGGCCGAGCCAGATTACCGCTGGTGTCTTGTGTTATTCCCTCAATTTCGTTCGCGCCCCAAAACACCATGGTGTGCCGAAAAAGCGTGAACTTCCTGGCCGAGCCCAAGCGATGAAAAGGCGTCCTCCCCAAAGATGTTAACTGCGCCTGGTTCCATTCTGCCGCTTCGATGAACGCGCGCCCTTCGACACCATCAGCCAAGTTGCGCAAAATCTGCTTTACAAGCAACGGATTCAACCCCTGCCCGCGGTATTGGGGAAACACGTGGAAGTCAAAAAGATGGATATCCTGTTGTCCAAGCTCGAAAAAATGGGGTTCGACCGTATGCCCCTGCAGGGTCCAGCCGTAACCCGCAAGGTTATCTTCAGATTTGATCAGCCACAAGGACGCTCCCAGACCAAAACGCTCCCGGAGGTTTCGTCGCGCCAGCTTGGGGTTCCAAAGGCTGGTGATCTTTTCCAGGTCTCGAGGTTTGAGATCGGCTTCACTTCTCTTCCGCTCCACTTTTATAGATCCCGGCAATTCTGCCGCCTGCGAGCTCACGGTGGAGAGGTCACAGTAGAAGAGAATCACGCGGCCCGAAAAGACCCAACGTCTGGTGGCCAAACCGATACGACGGATTGTCGCTCGGAAACCGTTGCGTCGGAGGTAGTCCGCGAAGCGCGAGATTGAGGTGGAAAGACCCATGAGTCAACGAATATTGAACTTGGCGGCTAGGTCTATTGAGGAACGCTCTCTGAGAAAATTCCGCGCAGACATGCACCACTCACTTGCTTCCTCACGTCGTCGTCAGCCCTTCGCTTCTCGCGTAGCGCACCATTAAGTACGGCGAAGCCGTAGCGCGTCAGGTGGTGGAAGAATATGATGCTTCGAATTCCCATCTCGCCCCAGAAGCCATGATGTTTGCGCCAATAATACAAAATGGAGCGCTGTTGCGCGACCGCGAAGCGAACCGGATATGGGGCCGTGATCTTGCCCCGGTCATGAATTGCTCCAGCGCCGGGAAAGAAAACTACCTGCCATCCCGCCTTCCACGCACGTCGGCACCAATCTACGTCATCGCCATACATGAACAGGTTTTCATCGAGGAGACCTACCTCTTCAAAAGTCTCGCGGCGGATCATCGAGAAGCAGCCGACCAAAACGTCCACGGGCAGCGTTCGATCGTGCGGAAAGTAGAACATGTGCTCGCCGGCGAAGAACTTCGAACTCTTGAACTTCGTCGCCAAGCTGGTCGCGGAGCAAAAATTGTTCCACAACGTTGGAAACCGCCGGCACGTGCTCTGCAGGGTCATGTCAGGATTCAATACTCGAGGACCGACGTTGCCAACCTTCGGATTTTGGTCGAGGAAATCCGCAAGTGCGTCGAGACAGCCGGAAAACACGACCACGTCCGGATTTACGAGCGCGATATAGCGTCCCTGGCATTGCCGGATCGCGACGTTATTGCCTTTGGCGAAACCGAGGTTTTCCTCGCTACGAATGAGTTTCACCCATGGAAACTGCGTCTTGATCATCTCCGCCGAACCGTCGCTCGAGGCATTGTCCACGACAAGCACTTCCATGCTGCGGCGGGGCGGGGCATCAGCCAAGCTCTTCAGACAAAGTTCAAGATAATGCCTGGCATTCCAGCCGACGATGACAACTGAGAGATCCATTTGGTAATCGGCTAAGTTCGGCTACCGTTCGAGCAGTTCCATCAGGAGGCGCGTTTTGGAAAAAATCCACGCGATACGTCGGCCTTCGAATGCAACTGCCGGTGCGGGAGAAGAAGCCATCGCCCAGCCTGTGCTCCGCGTGGCCTCCAGTGCTGCGTCCAAATCGTTGACTTCGTAGCAGACGTGATGTAATCCACCCCGCTTCTTCAGGAAATCTGCGACTGGCGAGTCTTCACTCGCGGGCTCCACCAGTTCGTACACCGGATTTGCTGAATCGACAGGATAAAAGAAAGCCACGCGAACTCGCTGGATCGGATCGTGGATAATTTCGCCGCCCCAGCGCGCGGACATAGAGGCGGCAAATTCATCCGCGACGGTTGAAATCGATTTCACCACGAAGCCCAGATGGTGTAGAACACCGTTTTGAGTCAGCAAGAAGCCTGCATTCTTGTGCGCAGACTCCGTGATTCGCTCTTCAACCACTCGGTTCAAAGTGCCTTGCTCCATGACTTTACTTTCCTATTCTGGGCGCGATTGTATTAAATAGCCGATTTTGGGAGGAGCACACCTTGCAAATTACTCAACCTACGAACGGCGCGCTCCACGACCCGGCCAGCTTTCACCACCGCGAAAGAAAGTGCATTTTCGCAAGCGACGAACGGAGTTAACTGACAAACATCCGCTCCCGAAAACCCTTTCTTGAAGTGATACACACCCGGGTTGCCGTCGGGGTCGATGCCCCCCAAGTCATACCATCTCACACCGTTTTCCTTGAGCCATTGAATCCAGGTCCACTGGAGCAGATAGGAACCTTTCGCATCCAGACCGTCGTCGCTGGTTGCCCCGAGCAAATAGATTGCCGAGTCGCCCATCGCTGAAGCGACAACCCCCGCGACTGGCTTCCCGTTCCGCTCACAAATCAAGATTCGCATCCTCTGATTTTCGGGAAGATCCTGCTGAATTCGGCCAAACTCCTTAACGTCCACGGTAGTATCGAACGTCTTGCGGTCCCGCATTTGCCCGTACATCGTGGAAAATCTCCGATACGCATCTGTCCCGCTACCTGCCATTACGTTCAGCCCATTCTTTTCCGAGCGGCTGAGCTGGTTGCGCCATTTTTTGTCGAGATTCTTACGCAACTCTTCAATCGACGGTGCGACATCGAGTACGAAAGTTCTATACTTCGTCGCCGTCGTGGAGGGCTCCATCGCAAAGTTCGCGAAGGAAGATTGGAACACTTCAGCCCGCGTCGAGCCGACAAAAGCATTGGGCAGGATGTGCAGCAAGAGCCGTCTTTTGACTACGTATTCCTGGTGCAGGGCATCAGCCATACGCGCAAAAACTTCGGAGTCGAGTTCGGTTCCCTGGCGATGGCAGATTGGCCCCCATCGCAAGTACGCCATGCCAAATTTCAGGCTCGTAGGACGAACGATCCGCAGCTGCGTGATACCTACGACTTCGTCGTTTCGCTTCAGGACCACATGGCTGAGGTTTTTTCTTCCCCAGCGGATTGCCCCATACGACCATGTCTGATAGAGGTTGGCGTCATCAAAGAGATCCAGCATAGACGACCATTCGGCCGGCGTCACGCGATCTACCTCGACTTGCCAAACAGGGTCCGGCAGAGGATTCGATCCGATCTCTCTACTCATTAAGGTGCTTTGCCCACACATATATGACATTCAGGCTCGGGAGGGCACAGATTCGTCGTCCGCAAGTGAAGGAGCCGCCACGAGCCCATCCGCGGTCCGGCGAATGTAATGTGTTCTCGGCGAGTACGACGCAGGCACGTTATAGCACCACAACTCAGGACCTTCGGAAGCGCCGGCGATGGCGGTGAAACCAAGGCTGGCATAGTGCGCGGCAACCATGCTGTTCTTCTTGGACGGAATATAGATGCCCACGATCTTGCGGATGCCACGCGCCTGGCACTGTTCAACCAAAGCATCAAACATGGCGAATTCCATCTCCCGTTTCAACACGCGGCAGCTCATCAGCCAAAGGTCGAGTTGAACGGTCTCATCCAAAATTTGCCCGATCAGGACCGACACTAGCCCGTTGTCCCCAAATTTGTCACCCAACCGCCCGTAAAGCGTGATAAAGCCTGGGTCCTGAGCGATAGCCACAACTTCTGCGCTGGTATAGCGTCTGGTCGTGAGATTGAACTGGTTCGTCCTGTTGATCAGCTGTGTAATTCGCTCTAGATAGACCGGGAGGAAGGAGCCAATCTCCGCAGTCATTTCGAGCGACGCCAGGAACTCTCCGTAGTCGGAGAATTTGCCCTCGCCAGCGCTCCGCTCTGCGTTTGAGCTGTAATAAGCTGAGCGGTTGAGATCGTCTTGAACCAGTTTATCCACTTCGAAATAGTGTTCGTGCTCAAGCACTTCAGCGAAACTGGAAACGTCCGCGCCCACATTCGGCACCGCAACTTCCGGAAGCTGTTCCGCCACAAAATCCCTCTCGACCGGATTGTCATCAACGAAAACGATGCTATCCAGGCCAATGTTGAGCTGCGCGGCGATCGCACGGATGTTCTCGGGCTTCGGATCCCAGTTGGCTTTGAAGGCGCTGAAATCCTCGAGCTTTAGAACACTGTCGGGATGCGAGAAACCCTCTTTGGCATTTTCTGCGTCGTTCTTTGAGCACACCGCAAGAATGACGCCGCGGCGCTTCAGACTTTTCACATATCGCTGGAAGTCCAGGTAGGCTTCTCCGACTGGATGGTCCCTACCGAGAATGAGGTTTTGCATACCGTCGTCGCCAATTACTCCGCCCCAAAGGGTGTTGTCTAAATCCAGCACAAGGCATTTCTTGGATTTCCCGTAGGCCGATTTAACGATCGCGGCAACGTTGCGCGCCAAGGCAACCGTCGCTGTCGGGCTCACTGCCATGTGAAAGCTATACCAGTAGTTGCTGCGGAACCACTCTGCCTGGCCGACTTGTCCAGAAAGATAGTGGATGTCATTGATCAAGAAACGCGAATGGGTACGGCCATACTTCGCGAACTCGGCATTCAGGCTCGAAATAAAGTTCACGCGACCGAACGACTCGGAAGCCTCCAAATTCCCCAGCGGTCTAAGGCGGGGCAGGTCGAAGTTGTTTTGGATAATAACAGCGCCAAGTTCCGTGTGAATTTTTTCCCACAATGATGTGAACCGGGCAACTTCGCGACGGACGCGGTTCTCAACCGCGCCGTCGGCTTCCAGTAGTTCTGGAAACTCGGATATGTTGTGCCAAGTGGTGTGAATAAGGACGATATTGGGCTTGAAATTCCACAAATCTGGATTTTCGAACTCAACGTCCTCAGAGTAGCGGTTGTATCCCGATTCGTAGAATGTTGGTGCAATTCCCTGAGCCAGGAGAAACAACTCCAACATGCTCTTCACTTCGGTTGTCGTCGAACCGCCAAGAATTGCAATCCGCGTCGGGACAAGATTCGTCTGTTTGAGCAGTTCCCTCTTCATGACCTGGCGCTTGCGCAGGATGTCCGCCACGACGATTGGGTGGTGTAGAGCCTTGAGAATCTCTGATCGCAAGGTCGTTGCTTCCGAAGCCATTGAAATATCCGCGCAAATGCCGCTGCTTGCAGTTAGGAGGAACTGCTTTCCGCATGGGCCAGCCGCAGAAGGTCCGCAACCGTAGAGCAGGTCACGATCTGGCCGGGAGAGATGGAAACGCCGTTATTGCTTTCGGCCATGGCCATAAAGGTGATCAATGAGGTGGAGTCCCAGTTCTGCAACTCCTCCAATTTTTCGTGACCTCTGAGGGTCCCGGCAGGTAGGTCGAGAATTTCGTCCATTTCTAAAAGGAATTGATCTCGGTTCATTGGAATAGTATGCATAAAAGTTCGCAGGTTCGGCAAACTGGAGTACCCTTTTTCCCCTTTTCGTTGTTTTTCTTATGCTTCAGGATTTGCCCTTGGGACCTCGGAACCGATTCTTGTATGCGCATCGGATCTGGATGGACACGACGGTCGGGGGTTTTGAAGATCGGAGATGCGACCGCAAGGTTCTACATTTGCGGTACCAAACAGTAAGCTCCGGATTGTGCGGAGCCGCGGCAGGACCTCAATCTCAGAAAAAAGTGTGCCGTCGTCGCCCGTCCTGATGCTGACCCGGTTGAGACGCAGGGGGTCGGGACACGCCGCATTAGTACGGCTCTCAGCGAGAAAAACAGCCTCGTATCCGGATTGATGAAGGTGCGCCACTAGCTCGCCGGTGAGGTCAGCTGAAGAACCGTAGGGGACGCTGAACGAGCGTACCTTCCGTCCCGATGCTGCCTCTAAGACAGCCTTGTTCCTATCGATCTCATCGGCGAACTCCTCTGTCGACAAAGACCTGCAATTTGCGTGGGAGAAGGTATGGTTCCCTATTTCGAAATTGAATGTTGCCAACTCTCGAAGCTGGCGATTGCTCAGATAAAGCTGGGCCTTCTTCGCCAAATCGCCCTCATTGATCCGCGCCAGCTCGAGCAGCGCACCACGAAACACTTCTCTAGTGGACAACGAAATCGCGGGTAGAAAGTGGGCGAAGACCTCGGTCGTCGAGCGCAGGTCGACGTCCTTCGTACCATTCGCGACGCGAGCTGCAGCATTGACAGTCGCCATCCCGCTTACATTGGCGACGTAGCAGACAAGATTATCCAGTGCAAGTTGCCGATTATCCAGACATTCTCCATTCACGAAGAACACCGCCGGCACTTCAAACTTCGAGCAGAGCGGTGCCGCAAACTCACTGACCGATGCATAGGCATCGTCGAAGGTCACCAGCACTGGCCGCGGCGGCAACGCGTGACCGTCGCAACTCGCGATGACGTCTTGCAAGCTGACAGGAGTGTAGTATCTGGTGATAAACCTCAGCGCAGCCTCGAAGTTCTTGCGCGTGATCGTGCCGCCCAGTCCCTTTGTAAATGGCGATTCCGTATCGGAAACGTCGTGGAAAAGTACAGATCGCAACGAAAATCGAGGGCCGAGAAGGCCGGCAATGCCGAAACGTCCGGGGAGGTGCCATAGCGTTCTGCCAACGAGATTCAGCGCGTCCCTGCCGCCGCGGTGACGCGTCTCCATGGCAAGATGCTTTGGTATCGCCGCGAGAGGCAGCGTTTCTACGTCGCCAGCAATAGTTGACGCTGCGACGTTCGAATTTCGTCCGGCCTGATACTCGTTTTTCATTCGTCTTGAGAGTGAAGTTTATTCTCGACCTTGCTGACAATTGACAGCCTAGGCTAGGGTCACGAAAGGTTCAGGCGAATCCCGGTAGGGCGAGGCAGTCGAAAGTGCTTCGTTTCCGAGAAACTGGCGATGCCATATCTCTAGCACAGCGAGAGAAAACAGCTCTTTTGAGTGCCTGCCGGAGGACGCGTTTTCCGAAAGAAGTTTTTCGACCGTGCTCTTCCGAAAATATCCTCTGGCCGAAGTCTCCCTGTCGAGCAGGATCCCGTTCAGCCAATTCTTCAAGTCTCCTCGCATCCAGGAGTCATAGGGAACGGGAAAGCCAACTTTCTTCCTCTTCAGGATCGCCTGGGGAACTCTCTTTGCCAAAGCTCGCTTCAATATGTATTTGAGATTGAAACCTCTCACTTTGTATTCTGCGGGCAGGCCGGCGGCGAACTCGAGAACTCGATGATCCAGCAAAGGCACCCGGAGTTCCAAGGAGTTGGCCATCGTCATCTTGTCGGCCTTGATCAGCAAGTCATCTGGCAGCCAGGTCTTGGTGTCGATGTAAAGCATCTGGTCCAGAATGCCTTGATTCTTGACTTTCGAGAACAACTTCTGAACAGGCTCAACTGTATATTCTCTATCGATCGACCGCTCAAAGTCCGCTGAGTACAATTCGCCCAAGCCGTTGCTAGAGGATCGGTAAGGGTTTGATGTGCGACTGTAATAATAGTCAGGAAAGGTCGCATTCATCAAAGGTGAGTACTTGGCAAGCCGTGACGAGTGGAACCATGAACTGACTCCGGAGAGTCCCCGCGATGCCGCGCCGTTGAGCGCTGGCATAATATGCTTGAGACGCTCCAGCCAAAGTATGTTCCGATAATTACTGTAACCGGCGAAAGCTTCATCACCGCCCTCCCCCGAGAGCAGTACCTTGACATAGTTCTTTGCCAGTTTCGAAACGTAATACATGGCGACTGCGGGAGGTTCACAAACCGGCTCTTCCATGTGCCAGACGTATCGTGGGAGGAATTCCGCAAAATCCCCGGCAGTGATCGTCATGTCGTGATGCTTCGTACCAAAAGTCTCCGCAGCCAGCTTTGCATAAGGTCGCTCATCGGCTACGCCGGAATCAGAGAAACCGACAGTGTAGCTACTGATTTCCTTGTCTGTTCTCTCTGCAGCAAAGCTCAGTACGGCGGTTGAGTCCACACCACCGCTCAATAGAACGCCAACAGGAACGTCTGCGATCATGTGTAACTCGACCGCTTCGGCCAACAGATTCGACAATTCGTTCTCAGCTTCACTGAGGCTCAGGCAGTCGGAAGGCTTCGAGAATTGCAGATCCCAGTACTGGTGCAGTTCTGATTTACCATTCTTGATCAGAAGATAGTGCCCAGGCGTCAGCTTACGGACCCCCTTGAGCAAGGTCTCTTCGCCTGGCACATAAAGGAAAGTCAGGAACCGGTCGATAATCTCCGGGGCTAGATCCCGCCTGATTGCAGGATCAGCCAGGATTGCTTTGACCTCGGAAGCAAACACGATCGCTTTGTCGGTCAGCGAGTAGTAGAGAGGTTTAATTCCAACCCGGTCCCTCGCCAGGAAAAGAGTCTTTGCATTTTCATCCCATATCGCGAAAGCAAACATTCCGCGAAGCTTTTCCAGGCACTGGGGGCCCAGCTCTTCGTACAGGTGCACGATCACTTCAGTGTCGGTCTGCGTTTTGAACACATGTCCCTTGGTCAGGAGAAAACTGCGCAGCTCGCGATAATTGTAGATTTCGCCGTTAAACACAATCCAGATCGTGCCATTCTCATTCGATAGCGGCTGGTGTCCGGTGCTCAGATCGATGATAGAAAGCCGCACGAAACCCAATCCCACTTCAGAATCTATGTGGAGTCCATCGTCGTCCGGGCCGCGATGCCGAATCGTATCCATCATGGCCCGAATCAACGCCGGCTTGACGCTAGCGCCTTTTTCGAAGTTCAGTTTTCCACAAATTCCACACATATCGATTCCAGTCGCCGCTCCCTAGCCGCAGCTCATTTCCAGATTGTTTCGAGTCCGCAGAGACGTCTGAGCTGCTGCGTCCGCAGGTATTTGATCAGCTGTTTGTCATTTACTCGCGGCATGCGAATCCAATAGCCTTTTATAAAGCCGTAGAAAATCGCGGCTGAACCAGCGATGTAAGGCTTCTGAATGAGCCTCGAAACACAACTCGCGACGACAAATAAGGGGTCATATCCTGAGACGTAGCACGCTATCCCGTGCTTGATTCTGTCGCGCAACAAACCGTCAGCAGTTCCGGTTAGGCGATGATGCACGAGTTGGAGTTCTCCGAAGCTGTAGGTCTTCCAGCCCAACATGTTAGCCTTCACTTCGTCGATCGTGTCCCAACCTGGCGCTCGCAATAAACCACCTATCGCTTCCCAACAGTCTCTCCTATAGATCTTGGTTGCTCCTCTGACATGGAACTTAGGATTGGCTTCAAGTTTCTGCACTCCCCCAACATCGTGATAGATCTCTCCACCGCCAACGCCGAGCTTAGCGTTGCGCTCAAAATGCTCGAAGCATTTCTCAAAATAAGTCCTAGCAAACGTCAGATCTCCGTCGAGCTTTACGACGAAGTCCCAGTCGTTGCAGCGAAGCCTGTCGTAGCCATCATAGAAGGCTTCCACGACTCCACCCCCAGACTTTCGAAACCCCCTGTTTGATCTGTGAACGACGGAAATCCATGAGAATTTGGCCGCATACTGGTCGATAATGTCGCCGGTTCTGTCGCTCGAACCGTCATCGACAATAACCCACTCGGTCGGTCGAATCGTCTGGCCAGCAACAGCTTCGATCGTTGCTTCCATGTGCTTTTCTTCATCACGCACCGGAGTGATCACCACGTATTTGACATCTTGAGTCATGTCTAATTATTAAAAAAACTTATCTGGGTCGATTTGTCAGGTCCAGCTACGTTAACCCATGTATTTGTACAGCACGCTTCCAGTCGCTGCCAGCAAACTGTCTGGTGCGTGAGCAAAGATATACTTGGCGACATTGCCAGGCATAGCTTCACTTATGGTTTGCGACTGTCGCAAGGGATATCGAAAGTAGGACAAAGTCGAGCGCGCCGCACCCCAACGATCCTTGAAAGCAATCAATCCAGGGTTATCATAATCGGAGCGACCCATATCAAATTCGTCGAGTCGATCATTTTTCGCTTCCTGAATCGCTTTCCACATTAAAAACTGTGTCCCGCCTAGATTGTTGAATTGTTGGTCCGAGCAGCCATATTTGTAAGTAAGAGTCCGGTGATGACGCAGGGTAAGAATACTGGCTACGGGGCGGCCGCTCTTGGAAGCCACCCGAATCTTGACTTTGTCGCCCAAACAGGCAATCAGATTTCTAAACCATCGGACGGGTTGTGGCGCCAAACCATGTCTCCGGCGCGTTATGAGAAGCAAATGGTAGAACTTGCGCAATAGTGCGTCTTCGCTTCCTTCTTCATAACTCAGGCCCTCCCGCTCCGCACGATGAATCTTCCTTTGTACGCAGTCCTTATGAAGACTCCGGAAAAGTTCGTCCAGGTTCGGACGAAGATCCAGTTTGTGCATGGAGTAGGACTTAGCCTTCTCAAAATTCGCATCGCTCGGCAAATGTAAATCTCCAGCCCGGATTTCGGCGTAGTTCCATTTCTTCTCAGCTACTTCCCGCTGCAAGGATTTGAGCATGCAGGTCAACTCGGCTGAATTTTCCACGAGTGGAATGCAGTGATCGGAGAAGGGTAGCGACACTAGTCTTCGGCGGGTGAGCCAAGTAGTGATGCGGCAGAAAGGGATACCATTTCGCAGTTCAGCTTCCGGAGGCGAGGTCGTGAAAACGACGGGTTCGTAGCCGTACGTGTGTTGTAACGCTTCCAACCAACCCGAGGTATGAAATACGGAAGCCCCAGGATGTTTATTCAGAAACTCTGTCCAGCGGCGGTCCTTTATTGGGTCGATCTTGTACACGGACACGCTCACGAGCACTCACCCACCCAATGTGCCAATCCAAGAGCAGATAAACCGCTCACTAACATCTGCTACTCGGCTGTATCCCTTTGGATTCGTGGCCCGCAAAGGCGTAGAGAAGCCAGCCTAATTCGTACGGGCGACACTCGTGCAGAATGTGCAATGTTCCTGCCGTCGTCTCCTGTCCCACCAGGGCGGCTAGCCGTCCGAGGCTCGATGTGGATTTCTGTGGGCGGATGCACCGCCAGACCAGGCTGGCGGACTTGTCCTCGAGACTCTGTCGCAGCTCATTTGTCCCTCCAATCCACTCCAGCCCTTTGTAGATTTGGTCGCGGAAGTCGGCGTCGCATGCACCCTGCGCCGCAAAGAGCGCCATCGGTGCCATAGCGTGCTGATGAACCGAATACACGGGGTAGCGCTCGGCTACGCGCCCGGTCATTGAGTCGTAATGCCACCACCATTGACCTAATGGACCCTGCAAGTTGCAAATCGCGTTCGCGCATTGGAGCGAATTCTGCAACGCCTCTTTCATTATGAAAGTTTGACCAAAATGCGCCAGCGCAATGATTGGGTACACCTGATCGGCAAAACTGCCCACATGGCCGCGCACCGCTCCTGCCAACGACTTCCACCTAGCCATGTGTCCGAAGAGGCCGTCCTTGCCCTGATTGGACTGCAACAACGCGTAAGTTTGCCGTGCCAACGACTCAAGATACGGTGGTCGTTTTCGCTCTGCGCGGCTGGCGTGAGTAAGTCCCGTCAGGAACCACGCCAATTCCATAGTCAGCCGTTTTCGAGAATCCGCATAATTGCGAAGGGCGTTCGCTAGATCGAATGTCGCATAAAAACTGTCCAACCTTCGAGGAGACACCGAAGAAAGCCAAAGTAGAAGGCCGAGATCCCCGATGTTATCGACCCACTCTGTATTTCGGTATAACGCATCGACGGTGGCGGAAATGTCGATGGGAGATCGGTATCCAGCACCTTCTGCACGCAGCAGCCCCAACAGTGTCATTACGGTATACCGCTGCGAGATGCCTTCCTTGACGTTTGTGACTTCAGTTTGTTTCAGACGATGGCAGAAGAGCGCCTGTTCCTCGTCGTACATAGCTTCGAGACCACGAATTGCCAATTCCACCAACGGGGCAACGCGGGTCTCACTGCTCGAAGCGGCTAGGGTGTTTGTCATTTCTCGTGATAGCTTTCTTTAGGAAATCTTAGAAGCGTTCAACGCCGATCTGCAATCGAAATGACTCAATCACGAACCAATTCAGGAGCTACGGTCTTGAATTCGACAATCGAGATAATGTTCTGAACTATGGTGTCGAGCGCGGGGCTATTTTCTTCGTTGAGACGTTGCTTATGCGGATCCCGGCGCACAGTCTTGATCTTCGTCTTGACATCATCGACGGTTTCAAGCAGAACCAGACGACCTTGCTCGGCAAGGTAGGCGTCGACCGCGCCAATTTTCCCGCGGAAAATGCTATAGACTGGCACTCCTAATGCCGCAGCTTCTCGATTCATTGTTCCGCCACCACTGACCACTAGATCGGAGTTCCAGATCAGGTTCAGCCCGTCTTCGACATGGTCGGGAATCAGAATTTGCCGCCGAGCAATCGCGTCAGGCCAGGACGATCGCAAATCCGCTTCCTGCCTCTTATTTCTTGGTAGAAGAAGGATTCTTGCGCCCGGAGTGCGCACAAACCTATTGATAGCCTGTGTCAGCAGACCTTCGCTTTCTGGGTTGTGGTAATGAGCTTCGGTTGCCGGAGGGCGCACCATCACAAGCAAATCGTCAGGCGGAATCCCAAGGCGGGTTTTCACCCCGTAATCAGGCCGAAATCTGGAGAGATAAACGTCTTCTTTTATGCCCGGGTAATTAATGATTTGGGTGCCATTTCCCTTATGGCGATCCGCGATCACGCCGGGGGCCATGAGCCAGGTAGGTTTGATACCCGGTATCTTCGCAGCGAACTCATAATCAAACAACAGGATGTCCGGAATTCCAAGCAAGGCGCAAGCGATCACGCAAGCGCGTGAGCCGTGGGTAATCGCAAGATCGATTTTTTCCCTTCGGACACCAGCTGTTACGGCTAGCGCACGCCAGCAGGTTCCCATTCCCTTCAAGACCTTGTGCTTGCCGTAGTGCCTTCCTATGAGCCTGGCTGGCACTGCGTAAAACTCAAGGAGTTCTCGCACCTGGTATGCGTCCCGCGCGGTCACCAACACCTCATAATTTCGCTTTCTGAGTTCGTCGATGATCGGACGAAAGAAGGGAACGTGGGGGGAATTATCCAAATCCACCCAGATCTTCTTCCGCGCCGGCGAAGGTGCTACGTGTAAAGACCGAGGATTGAGCGAAGCTGCTGGACTAGACATTTGAGCTTTCAGATTATTGATCGCTGCTGTGCGGATCAGGCGGAAACTTCCTGAGCACGATTGCCTGCTTCAGTTGATGACGAATCAATCTTCTCGCCGACGGCAGGTTGGCATGGCGCCGCATCGATTCGTCCAATACTGACATACCGGAACCCGTTTCGGCTGATTTCCTCCGGAGCAAAAACGTTCCTTCCGTCGATGATCAAAGGGTGATCGACGGCTGAGCGCAATCGCTCCCAATCCAGCACGCGAAATTCGTCCCATTCGGTGACGATGACGATGGCATCCGCGCCTTCAGCAGCTTCGTAAGGATTCGAACAGTACGTAATGTTGGGAAGCATCGACTTGGCTTTCTCCATGGCTTCCGGGTCATAAGCTCTCACGTGCGCGCCTTCGCCCACCAGCGACTTCACAAGCGCGATCGCGGGAGCAAAGCGCACGTCGTCAGTATTCGGCTTGAAGGCCAAGCCCCAAATCGCGATTTTCTTACCACGCATAACCCACAGTTCCTTCGCAATCTTTTCTTGGAAATGTTCCACCCGGCGTTGGTTAATCTTCTCCACTTCCTTCAATAAAGAGAAATCACAGCGCGATTTCTCCGCGATTCTGATAAAGGCCTGCACATCCTTGGGGAAACAGAAACCTCCAAAACCAATTCCGGGATTCAGGAAAGCCGGCCCAATCCGAGGATCGAGCCCCATACCCTCGGCAACCTTGGTCACATCAGCTCCCACTGCCTCGCACAAATTCGCCACCATGTTAATGAATGAAATTTTCATCGCCAAGAAGGAGTTGGAGGCGTGCTTGATCAATTCCGCCGAACCGGTGTCAGTCACCAGAAAAACGGGCTCCTTGCGTTTTGCGCAATCTGGATGGATAGGGCACGTGAACCTCTGCTTGACGATCGGTTCATAAATCTCACGCAGCAGCTCAGCGGCACGTGGAGAATCAACACCTATGACGATCCGATCGGGATGCAGGAAATCGTCGACAGAGGTTCCTTCGCGCAAGAATTCCGGATTCGATGCCACGTCGTATCTCAGCCCGCTCGTGCTATGAGCTGACAAGTGATTTCGCAGCCGAGCACCGGTCTGAACTGGCACAGTACTTTTCTCTATGACGAGCCGATAGCCGGAGGCACGCTTTGCAATCGCCCGAGCAGCTCCTTCGATGGCAGATAGGTCCGCGTCACCATTGGCCAACGGCGGCGTTCCCACACAAATGAAGATCGCATCTCCCCATGCAATAGCTTCTTCCGTGGGCCCAAAGTGCAATCTTCCAGCGTTTCGAACCCCCTTGATAACATCCTCGAGATGGGGTTCAAAGAGCGGCATAACTCCATTCTGCAGCTTGGAGAGTTTTTCGACGTCGCTTTCGCTGCAGAAGACGTCATGACCGATTTGTGCCAGGCAAGCTGCTGTTGTAAGACCTACATAGCCTGCACCAATCACTGAAAGTTTCATTTCTTTCCTTGGTCCCAGCGGAGTTGAGGTGAAAATGGTCTATGCCGTCCGGTTTGCGGCGGCTAGCGACGTTACGTCGCCCTCGGCGTTCTTGCGGGTGAACCTGGAAGCGAAGCTGACAACTTCTTCAACCACCTTCGCTTGTTGCGGCGCGGTTAACTGAGGAAACATCGGTAGAGAAACGATCTGCGCAGCCGCTTTTTCGGTAACCGGAAAGTCCCCCTGACGATAGTTCATCGCACCATACGCCTTCTGCAGATGCAATGGAATCGGGTAGTGAATGCCGGTACTTATACCAGCTTTCTTCAAGTGGTTCATCATTCCGTCCCGGTCTTCCGCGCGGATTACATATAGGTGATACACGGCTCGTGACCACGACGGTTCAAAGGGAGCGACGACTTCGCCTGTTGCCGCGAACAGGCGATTGTATTCGGCGGCACGTTCGCGCCGCTGGGCATTCCACTTTGCCAGATGAGCCAGTTTCGCGTGCAGCAGGCCGGCTTGAAGTGCGTCCAATCTGCCGTTGTAACCTTCGACATCGTGATAGTATTTCTGAGCTTGCCCGTGGTCGCGGAGCATGCTGATCTTTTTCGCAAGGCCGGCATCGTTAGTGGTTGCCGCGCCTGCCTCGCCACAAGCTCCCAGATTCTTTCCAGGGTAGAAACTGAAAGCTGTTGCGCAACCCATTGAACCTGCTTTCATCCAGCGGTTATGCTTCCGGGAAAAATACTCGGCGCCATGAGCCTGGCAAGCATCTTCGATGACCATGAGACCGTATTGATCAGCTAGTTCTTGAATCGCATCCATGTCCGCCATCTGCCCATACAGATGGACCGGAATGACGGCAGTGACCGGCCGGCCGCTGCGGCGGCTAATGGGTCTGCCCGATTTGTCTTTCGTGCACTGGACCTCGAGATACTCACGAAGCTTCTGTGGGTCCATATTGTAGGTACGCTCGTCGATGTCGACAAATTCCGGAAGCGCTCCGGCTTGCGAAATGGCCTCGGTTGTGGCGATGAACGTGTGAGGCACCGTCACTACAACATCACCCGGGTTTATGCCACAAGCCATGATGGCGAAGCGCAGGGCATCGGTGCCGCTACTGATGGCGATCGAATGGCTCGTGCCACAGAAAGCGGCAAACGCCTTCTCGAAGTCTTCCACCATAGGACCACCAATGAATCCTGCTGTGTGCAGAACCTGGTGGAAAATGGCGGTGAGTTCCAGCTCCATTTCTACGTGAGGAGTTACAAGATCGAGAAAAGGAATGCTGTTTGGGTTCTTAGAATTGCTCACTTTGTGACCTCCGTTATTTGTTCGATATAACGAAAAACTCTGGCCGGATTTCCCGCTACGATACTGTTCGGTGGGACATCCTTGGTGACGACGCTCCCGGCTCCTACAATCGCGTTTTCGCCAATCGTGATGCTCGAAAGGATCGTCGCACCGGAACCAATGGATGCTCCCTTCTTAATCACCGTCCGTTCGACCTTCCAGTCCGCTTCGGTTTGCAGGTTCCCGTCAGTTGCGGTGGCCCGCGGATAGCTATCGTTGATGAACATCACGCCGTGGCCAATGAAGACGTTGTCTTCAATCGTGACGCCCTCGCAAATAAACGTATGGCTTGAGATCTTGCAGCGCTGGCCCACGGTGGCGTTCTTCTGAATTTCGACAAACGCACCAATCTTCGACTCATCCCCAATTTCACAGCCGTAGAGATTGATGAACTTGGAGAGCTTCACATTGCGCCCCAGCCTTACGTCCGGGGCTATGCAGAGATAGTCATCCATGATTGAATAGTTCCCCTTGTGGTTTCGTTTTTGGGGGATTTGGCAACCCGACGATTCGCACCGGTGACTGCGCGAAGGGGCGGGAGTGGGGGGAGCATCAGAGGTAAACCAGAGCGCCTCGTTTTTGCACGGACTGATTGGCTGCTTCGAGCAGTTTCACAACGCGGAGGCCGGCGGCCCCATCGTTAAAAGGTTTGTGATCATTGGAAATGCAATCGACGAAATATGCGAGTTCCTGCCGCAGGGCCTCGATCTGTTCCACTTGCGGTGCCCACATGTCGCCTGAGCGATAGTTCACCAGCAGGTTGTACAGACCTTCCCGGCTCGTAATGTGAACACCTTTGTCGTAGACCTTGATTTTTTCGTCGGCTTCGAGGTCATTCCAGACCAACATCTTCTTCTCACCGCCGATCAGCGTGGTGCGGACTTTGACGGGCGAGAGCCAATTGACATTGATGTGGGCAATAATCTTGTTGGGGAAGTAGACGGTGATGAAGGCCACATCCTCATGGCCGTTAAGATGAGTCTGGCCAGTGGCGGAAACAGCTTCGGGAGTTTCCTTGATCAGGTGGTCGATAATGGAAAGATCGTGAGGCGCAAGGTCCCAGATGACGTTCACGTCGTGTTGGAATAGACCGAGATTGACCCGCATGGAATCGTAGTAGTAAACCTTCCCCAGCGTGCCTTCTTCGAGTAGTTGGCCGATCTTTTTCACCGCTCCGGTGAACAGGAAGGTATGATCCACCATGATCTTCAGATTCTTTTTTTCAGCAAGATTGATGAGTTCTTCTGCCTGAGCAGAATCGCTGGTAAAAGGTTTCTCGACAAACACGTGCTTTCCGTTTTCCAGGGCGGCTTTGGTCAGTTCGTAGTGGGTCCACACCGGAGTCACGATAGCAACGGCATCGATTTCAGGCGAGGACATCAGCTCAGCGGTTTCTGAAACAACTTTGACCTGCGGGTAGGTTTTGTGAATGCGTTTGCGTGCCGTCGGACTCTTGTCACAAACCGCCACCAAGCTGGAACCATCCAACTGGTTGAGGTTTCTGACCACGTTCGGGCCCCAATATCCGTATCCGATTACGCCGAATTTGACCACAGTGTCACCACTCCCCTTGTGCATAGATTCATTCGAGGCCTGCTCAACAAACTGACCAGCGGGATTTAGCACGGTTGACATAACGCAGAGGGGGAGAGGTGTTTTAGTAGGCGCCGTCGCCGAACACGACCGCAACCGGAGTGCGCAACAGAATTTTCAAATCCAGCCAGGGCGACCAGCTTTTGGCATATCGCAAATCCAGCCGAACCATGTCGTCGAACTTAATGCGGCTGCGTCCGTTCACCTGCCACAACCCGGTAATTCCCGGCTTGGCTTCTAGCACCCGCCGCCGATGCCAAATGTCGTATTCCTGTACTTCGTAGGCGATGGCGGGGCGCGGACCAACCAGAGACATCTCGCCTTTGAGGACGTTTATGAACTGCGGCAGTTCGTCAAGACTGGTCCGTCGCAAGAAACCGCCGATGCATGTAATTCTGGAGTCCTTCGTCAGTTTGTAAACGCCGCTGCCATTGCCGTTTCCCGGATGGCTCTGCGCGTTGCCAGCGATCAATTGCTTGACGTAGGCTTTGTGAACGCTGGCATCATTGTTGACGTGCATTGATCTGAATTTCAGGAAAATAAACTGTTCACCGTACTGCCCGACTCGCTTCTGCTGGAAAAACACTGGGCCCTTCGATGTCAGCTTGATAGCGATCGCTATGGCAAGGAGAACAGGCGCGAAAAGCAACAGAGCGAGAGCGCTACCGACTACGTCCATGATGCGCTTGATCATGCAGAAAAACTTCTTCGCATTATCTCGGCTTGTCAGGTCCGGATACAGATCCGGATTGCTTGGCCTCTGCGGGATATCGTGATTCCATTCTTCGGGGTATAACTGAAACGAGATGCTGATTTGGTCAAATTGTTGCGCGTTCAGATTTTGGCGAAAGGTGTCACTGACCCTGATCATCATTGTGCTCAGAATAGTGCTGCGATCGTCCAACCCAAATTCCGTGAACAGCACGCCTACCTCGGAGTTGTTCTTGTGCCAGCCGATAACGTCGGTCTCTCGAGTCGACAGGGAAAGTGTTGAGAGAATCTTCGCCAGGGCCTTCCCGTTCTTATCCGATTGCAGATTGTGCCCCATGTTCAGGAGCATCAGCAGAAATGGTTTTCGCGAGCGCTCTGTCCTTTTTCGCTCGAGCGAAATCATCCTGTGAAAGGCTCCCTCATTCAGAATGCCGCGTTCCTCAACCGGCAGAACCTCCGCCGAAAGAGTATCCAGATTGGCTATACTGCCTGAGCGCCGTACATTCACGACTCCCTCTCCTCTTCCTGCTTCCTCTTTTCCGACGCAGGAGCAAATGACATACCTGAACTGCTCTATGTTTGTGGTATCTGTGGGGGAGTACAGAACTGGGACCTAAAACAAATTACCTGGGGATTATTGATCAATCAAGAAACGGTTTACTGTTTAGTACCTTCAGGCTGTTGCGTGGCCCCCGGGCCGTAGCGATAGTAATAGTTGGTGTGCTCAGTGCTTGCAGAAGAGTTCACCACTGCACCGAGGATTTTCGATCCTTCAAGCGCCTGCAAACCTCTGTGCAGCTGCCGACGCTTGGTTGTTCCTTCTCTCGTTACCAAAAGAATTCCATCCGCTAACCGCGCCCAAACGCTGGTGTCCGCCAGTGGCAGAACGGGGGGGGAATCAATAATGATCCAGTCAAACCAGCCGGCGAGTTGTTCTATGAGTTTTGAAAGCCTCCCTGACTGCATCAATTCGAGGGGATTCTCCGGGGGCCGGCCAGCCGGCAGAAACCACAAGTTCGGGCCTTCGAGACGGTAGATGCTCGTAATAGGTCGGGCCTCGCCAAGCAACCATTCGCTGAGACCGGGAAGCTTCCCTAGGCCAAATTGCTTGCTTAGCGAGGGACGCCGCAGATCACCATCCACCAGCAAAATTTTCGGCTGTTGCCTGCGGGCTAAAATAGTCGCCAGGTTTGCGGACACCGTACTCTTGCCTTCTTCGGGAATCGTGCTCGTAATCAACAGTTTCTTGAGTGGGCGGCTATGCTGGAGCTGTCTCAGACGCACGCCCAGAAAGCGAAATTTCTCCGCGCCAAAACTTTCGGGGGCAGTTAGACATATCAACTTACTGTCCTGCGGCAGGGACACTGGCAACGACTGGAATTGACTCAAGTCGTTGTTGGCGAAATCGTTGCTGGTGAAGTCGTTCCCAGCATATTCATTCTCGGTGAAGGCAGCCGGAGCAAGCTCACTCGCCGGCAGATCCGTCTGGGCAGTAGCGCTTGCTTCGCGCTCTACCGCTTGCAGAAGTTCAGTCGCAAGTGCAGGTGGCGCTGTTGCCGCGCCAGACCGCTCGGACTCGGACCTCTGTAACGCTTCAAATATACGGCTCATGTTTAGTGGCTCCAGTGGCTGCAGCGGCCCGCGGTTCTCCGTGACTCGATTGCAGTTTTTGCAAATAGTCATGCAGGAGGAGCAGAGTCTTCGCCGCTCGCCGGGCATCGCCTTCCTCATTACCATTAGCGCCGTCTACCTTCGGTTGATGCACCACGCCAAGGCGGAAATCTGCGGCGATATCCTCGATGATGTCGGGCGTCACGCTGCGCGCTTGCCTGGCGTAAGCCGTGATCAGTGCGTTCTCGCACACGGTGTTGATCAGACGCGGAATCCCCCGCGAGTGTCGATGTACCCTTACAATTGTCTCGGCCGGAAAAAGCACAGCAGAATTAGAATTTGCTCCAGCCAGCTGCAAACGGCGGTGGATGTAACCTGTCGTCTCATCCAAATTCAAGGGCAGAAGTTGTGAGCGCAGAGCGATTCTCTGCTTCAATTGTCGCAACTCGATCGAGTCGAGCTTCTCGTCCAGTTCGGGCTGCCCGACCAGCAATATCTGAAGCAGCTTTTCGTTCGTCGTTTCGAGGTTCGTTAACAGGCGGATTTCCTCGAGCACTTCTGCCGCCACGTGGTGAGCTTCGTCGACAACCAGCACAGTGGTCAGCTTCTTCTGATGTCGCGAAATAACGTAGTTGCTAAGTATCAGGAGAAGCTCGCTCTTGTTCTTTCCTGCCACATTCAGCCCGAAGTCGCCTGCAATATATTGCAGGAATTCGACGGGCGAAAGGCGGCTGTTGAATACATACGCGTAGGCAACATCGCTCTGATTCAGCAACTGCAACAGGCAGCGAACCAGTAGCGTTTTGCCCGTGCCGACTTCTCCGGTCATGACCACGAATCCCTTGTGGCGCCGGACACCGTAGTAGAGCGCCGCCAGGGCTTCATTGTGTCGACGGGTGGGAAAAAGAAAAAATGGATCCGGAGTGATCTCGAACGGGTTACGATTCAGATTGTAAAAAGCTTTGTACATTGAGTACCAACACTACCCTCGGAAGAAACTTATCGCCGATCCGAGTAGAACGGTGGCAAAGACGACCCCTGCCGTTACCCAGCTTACCCAAAGCTTCCTCCCTTGTTTTCTTTCCTCTTCGGGCCCGCTGATCGCCGGGATCTCTGCGATCACGGTCACCGGCAGGAGCTCTTTGAGCGCCTTCTCATTGTAAAGGCGGTCATCCAGGAACTCGGTCGCGCCTGCCAGGGCTCCCCCCAACGCGATGCCAATGCCCAAACCAATACCGCAAAACTTGAGCCGATTCGGAAAATCAGGCTTCATCGGCAGGCTGGGAGGATCGATCATCTGGAAGTGTTCGCCCTGCTGCAGTAATTCCATGCTCGTAGCCATTTGTGAAGAATTTTTCTTCTTTAGGAGCTCATCATAATCTACTTTGGACTGTTCGTAATTTCGGGTCAGATCGGCGTATTGCTGTTCGCGTGCAGGCTCCTCGTTCAAACGCGTCTGGTAACCATCAATCTTGGTTTTCAAAGCAACGATCTCGCGTTCCTTGTTCGACATGGCGATTTGATTGGCTTTTAACTGACCCTGGAGCTGAACTGTCGCAGGTCCGTCGGTGTTATCCACACTGTCTGGCGTCGACGCGGGCGAGTTGCTACTCTCTGAGGTCGCGGTCGCACCAGCCTTCAGGTCGGCCAGAGCCTGGTCCCGCATTTTTTCTGTCTTCGCAATCTGATCCTTCAGCTTCCGAACGTCGGGATGACGATCCGTATAGTGGGAGCTAAGGTCGGCAAGTTGGGCTCTGAGTTTCTCCAGTTCTTCATCCAAGGCGGGTATCCCAACCGGCGTGCCGTTCTCGGTCTTGGGTGCTCTCTGCAAGGCTCGGGCCTGTTGCAGCATCGATTCCAGGTAGGCGTTCTGCTGCCGGTCCGCGTTGAGACCATCCTCTTCGTTCTGTAGTTGGGACTGGAGTCCGGACAGGATTTGGACATTGCTTCCCAATTGGGACGGCAACTCGCCCAAATGCTGATCTTTGTATACCCGGACTTTTTCTTCCTGCGCTGCCAAGTTCTGCCGCGCGCTTTCTAGTTGTTGTTCGAGAAACTTGGTGGTGTCTTCGGATTTTTGCTGCCGCAACTCCAGGTTTTCGCTGATGAACAGATTGGTCAGCTGGCCCGTCACCTGCTGGGCGACGTGCGGATCGCGAGCAGAGAAAAAGATGTTGAATGAGGTGATATGCCCGTACGGATCCTTTACCAGCTCGATGTCGATATCCTTGCGCATTCGCTCGACCAACTCGTCCTCATTGACGTGACCGCCTTTGTCGGCATACAGGCTTAGCCCTTGAATGATATGTAGAAGGTTCGTGCGACTGAGAATCTGCTGGGTTATGCTCGCCAACCGCGACTGTAGATCATCGGATATGTTCGGAGTCACGTAATCCTTTGGCATGCTTGGCTGTTCGACCAGAATCAACGTACCCGACTTGTATTGTGATGGCAGAACCCAGCTGGCGCTCCAGACCACCAGCCACCCCACAAAGAAAGGTATTAGGAAATACATATGCCGACGGCGAATCACGTCGAAATACTGCAGCAAGTTAATACTTTCGCCTGGTTTCTCTTCTAACTCATCTACCATAAATACCTTCCCAAATTACCTTCCTAGCGGCCTCATAAACTGATACGAGATGTTCACTGCCACACGATTTTGATCAGGGATGGCGGATATCGCGGCAATGTTGCTGTAGCTCTGGTGCACACGTGTGTATTGCAGCTGGAGATTAAGCCGTTGGCCCAGCTGGCGCTGCACCGATGCGTTCCCCTGAATCGTATGACCACCGCTGTTCAACGTGGCCAACGCATCCAGAACGCTATTGTTCGAATAGCTCGCTCCGATCGCGGCACTCAATTTCCGCGTGAGTCGCTGGTGCAACGAGGCGTTTGCACTGGACGCATGCACGGCGCCGCTCAGGCCCCCGCCGTCGTTGATCGTTTGTGAGTAACTGGCTGCAAAGCTGGTCAGTCTTCCCTGCCAACCGAAGCTCACACCACCGCCCGGCGACCACCCCTGTGATGAAGGCGTTCCTAGCTGCTGCGTGGTGGAGTATTGCGGACCGCCAAAGAATGATAGGGAGATTGTCGGATTGAAGTAGATGCTATAAAAACCGAGCACGCTCTGGGCGTGGGTTTCGCTCTGTACCCCTGTACCACTCGCCGAGAATACCTGATATTGATAGGTTACCCCGATGTAGTACCTTTTTGACAGGCGGTGAGAATAGAATGCCGACCCAGCCTTCGAACTCGAATTATTGGCGAGCCCGGGAACCTGTGATTGGTTCGGATAGTACAGATTCCCGAAGGTTCCGCTGGCTCCAACCATCGCATTCGCGGCGAACTGGTAGGTCAGAGTGGCGTTCGCGGTATTTGTGAGCACTTCGGCGTTCGGAGCTATCACAGAGTAATTGGGAACGACCACGCCACCGGACACTGGCTGCTGAAGATCCGTATTCGGCTGATTCAGAACGCTAGACGATTGCTGAAAGGTATCTCGCAGACTTAGCGTCACATGAGGACTTAGACGATAGCGAAGATTCACGCCCAGATTCTGATTGGCCTGATTAAGCGAAGTCGTCTTCTGGTAGAACGTAAACCCGGGACTGTACGTGAAAACCCAATGCAGTCGTGATCTGGTCTGGTCCAACGAGATGGTGGGCAATATCGTATAGGTAACGTCGCTTATCGGCTGGCCATTGCTCCCAGTCGTCACGTCGGACTGATAGGCGGTGCTGAAAATCAGGCCTCCGCTCAGGTAATTGGAACGCGTTTCGGAGGTAAAACCCATCGAGTATCCATCTCCGCTGACCGGAGCTGGCGTCATCATGCCCCCTCCTCCGCCGCTGGGGCCGGTGCCGGCTGTGTCGGCACCGCTCTGCGCCCAGACAGGGCACGCAGCCAGTAGAATCATACCGATGGAGACCCGAATTAGCATGCGCGGTTTCAAGGCACCACGATAGTGTCACCCGGCTGGACTCTTATGTTCTGTGCAATGTTCTTGCCCTTGATGACCTCTTTGTAGTTAAAGGGCAAGCGTGACTCTCCGCCATCTGGGTTTTTGCGGAGGATGTAGATGGATTTCTGTTTGGCAAAATCTCGAAAGCCGCCCGCAAGAGCAATTGCATCCAACACCGTCAGAGAGCTTGTCAGCGGGAACGTTCCCGACTTGTTGACCATGCCGAGGATGTTGAATTTCTGGCTCTTGATTTCTGTAACGATGACGGTCACTTCCGGCTCGGAGATGAAGCTTTGCAGCTTAGCAGCCAGCAGTTTCTCTAACTGAAGCGGCGTCTGCCCGCTCGCCTGCACCTCGCCGGCCAGCGGCAGCGAGATTTTGCCATCCGAACGTACCGGAACTGTTCGAGATACTTCTGCCTCTTTCCAAACGTTGATCGACAAAACGTCATCGTCCCCGATAATGTAAGTGTTATCGTGGGGTCGGACTGCAGGGGCCCCAGTGCCGGGGTCAGCGGACGCTGCTTGCGGTGCTGCTGATGTGCTAACTGCGTTCTTCGCTGCGTCAGTCTGTGCCGCCAGCCAACCCGAAATCAGAATGCAAACGGCGAACATCGATATTCGCCGGCACATCGTCCTTGCTGGGATTGTCATGGTTTGCTCCAAACTGAGCAATTGTAGCGCGCTAGTCCCCATTCGGCGTTAAATCCGTTTTCCATTGCCCCTAAAGCCATTTCCTGGAAATGTGGGCGGATAGGCCTCTGAAGAGCTCATGTGGTATTGCTCAATCTTATACAGCAGGGTTCGATAGCTGACTTTGAGCAGCCGCGCCGCGGCTTTTCGGTTCCAGCCGGTTTTCTCAAGAGCGGTAGCGATCGCGGTTCTTTCTGCCTCAAACCGGACACTTTGCACCAAGGATTTGAGTGAGGAGGAAGTGGCAGATCGGTCCCCATTCTCGTCGTCGTTAATTGCTTCCCCGGCCGAGTCCGACATTTCCATCGTATGGCCGTTACCCGATTTACCATTTGCCGGCTTGGGCTCTGATTTTGCCGCAGCAAAAATGAGCTCTTTGTCTCCCATCACCAGGTAGCGCTTCACAAACTCTTCAAGTTCTCGCAGATTTCCCGGCCACGAATACGCATAGCAGGCTCCCAGTACCGCGGGGGAAAAGGTGCGTGGAGGCAGGCTATAGTGCCTTGCCAGATGATGCATGAAGTGGCGAAGCAGAATTGGGATCTCGTCTTTTCGCTGGCGCAAGGGTGGTGCCTGAACCGTGAAAGCGCTGAGGCGATAATAGAGATCCTCACGTAACTTCTTTTCAGAAAGTGCGCGTTCAATGTCGGCGCTGGTTGAAGCCAGGATTCGGACGTCAACTTCGACCTTTGCGCCGCTGCCGGGCCGGAAGAACATCTTGTTCTGCAACACTTGCAGCAGCTTGCTTTGGACGCTGGCTGGCATCTCTGTGATCTCGTCCAGCAGAACTGTTCCCTTCTCGCACAACTCAAGTTTGCCGGGTTTGGACCTCATTGAACCGGCGGAGTCATTGCGCTCGTACCCGAAGAGCTCGGTTTCGAGCAGATCGCCCGACAGCGCTGCGCAATTCACCTTGAGAAATTTGAACCCCGAGCGGACCGACAGTTTATGAATGAGGCGAGCGGCGGTATCTTTTCCGCTTCCGTTCTCGCCCAGTATCAAGACCGGAACGCTAGCCTGGGCCAGCAATTCGGCCTGGGCGCGAAGCTTGCGCATGATCGGGCTCGCGCCTACGAAGAATGCGTCATCGCTGACTTGTTCGATGTCCTCACTGGCCAACTCCATCTCGATGCCATTGGGTTGGGAGCTGAGTTGGCCTCGAATCACGCTTTCAAGCCGCTCATCGTCGACCGGTCTCACCAGATAATCCTGCGCACCCAGGCGAATAGCTTCGTTTTTTCGTTCGGCGTCGTCGGGATAGCAGAGCAAGATGATCGGGAGGTTCGGACGAAGTCGGCGCAGCCACCGCAAAATGTGAAGGCTATCCTCATCCCCACGAGGTAAGTCCAAAAGAAGCAGGTCCGGCGTAACTCCTGCCTGCACGAACTCCAAGGCTTCCCAACCGCTGCCCACCGTCTCTAGTTGCCAGGAATTAGCTTCCCCGATCGACCAGAGCGAGCGGACCACGGTGGGCTCCTTACTGACGACCAGGAGGCGTACCGCTTCGATTGCGTTTTCTATCACGGGATTGAAGTTCCTTTTGGAGATGCCGAGGGAAAGGGAGAATGTAAGAATTAGAGCGGTTCGACGTCGTATCCCTGAATTCGAACCGCTAGTGACCTCTGGATTGCGTCGATCGAGACTACCAATGTATTGTCGTCATTCCGAGCAAGCAGAATCCCTTCGACTCCGTCCAAGGAGCCGCCGCGTACTCGCACGCGCTGTCCGATTTGTAGAAAAGGATGTGCACTCCAGGGTATTTGCTGCCCGATCAGGGTTCGAACCGCTTCGATTTGCGATTCGGCGATTGGAGTTCCCAATCCACGAGCGCCCACAAACTTGAACACGCCGTCGATGCGCAGCACCCGTAATCGCTCGTCGCCGGTTGGAGCCAGCTTCACAAATACATAACAGCCAAAGAGCGGCAATTCTACCGACTTCCGCCGGTCGCTCCAACGATGCACCTCGGTAACCACCGGCAGGAAAGTGTTCACGCCTAATTCGCGCAGTCGGTGGGCAACAACTCTTTCGTGTCGGGCGCGAGTATGCACGGCGTACCAATGTTCAATGCCGGCTGACACGATTGGTGCCACACTCGGAGAGTCCCAGGATTGGTTGCCGGTACTCATAGCTTCGCCCTCTGAGTCACAATGTGACTTCTTTACCTGCGAATGGCTTCAAAAAAGACGGGGGATCTGCCCAATTACAGCAACCCGGGGGAACGTACCTTAGAAATACTGGGGGGAGAATTAATCTATACTACACTTATAGACATTATTGCATTTCGCTCTTTGCGTCAAATCGCCTATGCCTACCGGTTGTACTTCCTGCACTACACTCAACGGTGTAGCACTAGCACTCGGTTTGCTTTCAACAAATGGCCCAATGACACTCAGAACTTCTGCTTACCGGGCACGGGGGAAGGGGAAACTCGACGTTGAGTTGGTTGCCCGAAAGTGAACGTAGACTACATTCGTATGCACGACGCTGCAAGAGGTACACGGTCTCCGCGATGCATTTCTCACATCGGCTGGGGTGTACATTCTCAATGAGGAAGGAAGATCCACCTAGAGAAGAACTTCTCCGCACTAGAGTAATCCAGTACGCGCAGTCGGAGAGTACCCTTCCCCAGCCAGATGGTTTCACCTCAGAAACACAAGGTATCAATGGAGGCTATCTAACTGATTCTACAACTTACAGGTGGAGCTAAGAGGAAGTTGAAAGAGATGCGGGTGCCGTCTGAAGCGTCAAAATCGCAAACAACGATTAGGTCCAATATTGATGTCAGTTGCAATCGGCTACAACCAGTGCAAAGCTTTGCGACGTTTCGCTTGCATTCGAACCGGGGATAGTGTACCCTCGCAGTCGGTTGCTACTGGTGTTGTTAAGGTTCACCGCTGCATCCTTATTGGTGTGTTGCTGCAGGCTGGCGTGATTGCGGCCTTGGCTGTTTCAAACCTCCCCCGAATAAAACAGATCCCCCCGCCTGTGGGAGATACCCCCGTACTCGGCACAGTTTGTTTTGACCCCTGGGATTGATGACTTCGGTCCGCTTTTTGGTGACCTACTCGAACGATGTCGCTGGAGAAGCTTATGGATACCCAAAGTGCAAGGGAGAATAGGATCCGCGTATTGGTTGCGGACAATACCAGGATCCACACTCAACTGCTCGCCGATGCGCTAGCGAGGGATCGCGGATTGGATGTTAGCAGTGCAGATTCCGATTCCACCGGTGTGATCGCAGCCGCCGCCGCTCATAAAACGGACGTTCTGCTAATCAGTTCCAATCTGGATGAGGAGTCCCATCGGGTGTTTGAAGTTTTGCGGGAACTGCGGGCAGCGCACCCTCAGATCCGCGCCGTGATGCTGCTGGATTCCTCGAAACGTGACTTTATTCTCCAGTCCTTTCGAGCCGGTGCCAGAGGAATCTTCAGCCGTCACGACTCGGTCGACTCGCTTTGCAAGTGCGTCCGCAGCGTTCACGAAGGACAGATCTGGGCCACCAGTTTGCAGATGTCGTTTGCGGTGGAAGCTCTGGCATCGTCGCCCACAGTCAAGGCAGTGGACGCCAATGGTCTGGATCTGCTTTCGAAGCGCGAGATGGAAGTCGTCCGCTGTCTGGCCGAGGGGATGACCAATCGCGAAATCGCCGACCGTCTGGGCCTTAGTCAGCACACCATCAAGAATTACCTGTTTCGAGTGTTTGACAAGCTAGGCGTCTCCAGCCGGGTCGAACTGCTGTTCATGACTCTGAGCCAGGCTAGTCCGGCCCAATCACTGCTCCCTTCCCTTCTGGCGAATCCGGTCAATGGCGGTCGACACGATGAGGCGACGATCGCCGTCTGTCAAAAAGCAGCGGAACAAGGCTTGCCCACCGCACAGCTGGCGTTGGCACAACTCTATTCGGCTCGTCGATCTGGGCCCAAGGACCTGATGTATGCGTATATGTGGTTTCTGATCGCCAACGAGCAGATCACCCGGGCCAAGAATCATGTCAACAAGTCCATGACCATGGAGCAATTACTCGAGGCCGAACAACGAGCTGCCGAGTGGATGAGAAAGACCAAGAAGATTCCCCCCTCGTCCATCGAAGATCCTCCCGAACACCGACCCACTAGGGAGAAAGACGCATCCACCGCCTGATCGGTCCAGCGTCTAACAAGTCGTTCATGCGAACGTTCGCTTCCTCTGCGCCAAGTCATCCGAGTTAGCTTATCCTTGGCGTTCGCTCCGATGTGTTGAATGCAGTGCAACAACGCGGGCTGGACTTCAACGTGCAGGGCACGTCACAGGCGATTTTGCGCAGGTTGGACGGCAGACTCGATAGCCTGGGCTTTGCGCGCAATCAACTCGAAGCCTCTAGATCGCGCCTCGCGCTTGAGGGCATTCGCATGGAGATGAGCCAAACTTGGGTCGTTCCTGGCTTCTACTTCGCACATGAGGAGGCGTGCTTCCAGTTCGATCCCGAAGTAGCCTCGCCTCCTGGCTTCAGAGACGAAGGACGCAAGTTGCTTTGACGCTCCTCTGCGAGCAGGCGAGTTGGAAGATACGGAACGGTCTAAGGCTTGCACACGAGCCGCGACGATTGCGTCCAAGCGAATTTCAACACTCGGACTCTTCTCGGAAAGCCGAAGAGCCTCTGTAGCAGCAGGCTTGGCTTCTTCGAATTTCTGCTCCGCGAAGAGGGCACGAGCGACGAGTGCCCACGCCAATGCCTCATCATCCCATGCCTTTTCTTTCTTGAAATCTTCCACGGCCTGCCGGGCATCGGTCTCCACCTCGGACGGGACGCGACCTTCCTCCAGCGACAGGTCGGCAAGTTCAAGTTGAGTCTCTCCGAGAAGGACTTTGTCCTCACCTTCTTTTCGCAGGGCCAGCGATTGTTCGAGTGCCTTTCGCGCGCCGGCGAAATCTGACTGCGCTAATAACACCTCGCCTAAGCTGAAAAGGGCGTATCCGGAATCGTACGGATCCTGGTCCCTCTGCCATTGCTTCAGCGATTCCTCGAATCCGGCTGCGGACTTATATCACATCCGTTAGAGAGTAGTCGGTTCGTCGCCGTACTTAATCCCCTTGAGCCGTGGACCCAGGAAGAAAACGACTGCATGAGCGCTGGCCTCGACCGGCAAACCCGATCGATGTCGTGGTAAGATTGCGCCGCTTTCTGGGAGGAAGCGGTTCATGCGTCGATCAACTTGCTGCTTACTGGTGGTACTATTCGGGTCGTGGCTGAGCGGTTCCGGGCAAAGCGCCCCAAAATTAACTTCTCCAAAAATCGTAGCGACGTTCGAGCGGATCGGCCAGACTGCCGAGATTCCTCCAACGGTATTCTACACACCTCCGAAGTGGGGTACGTTCCGTGTCTCGATGGTCATGGTGTTGACGGTTGGTAACGGAAGCACCTTCGGAGCTTGGGGACCATTGCTCTATTTCTATGATGGTTCGGGGAAAAATCAGGGCGGTGGAGCAGACGTAACTGCGAACACTCCGCAAACTGCTGATGTAGAATTTCCCATTCGCGCCCACGCGGGCAAACCGTTGACATTCGCAGTTTCCTCCAGCGGCGATACCTCGGGATCGAAGTACAACATCTGGGTTGTTGTGGAGCAGCTCATGTAGCCTTATGCGTCCGGGCCGATCTGACCGGAGTTTCATGCCGCTGGATGCTTCCTGAGGAAGTAAAGATTCTGCTGAGCCTCTTCGATCAATTCCCGCTCATTAGCGTCGATCGGATTCCCCATATCTTTCAGTCGATCAGCGATGGCCCTCTGGGCAGCTTCGATTTTTTGCAGCAAGGCTATTGGGTTCAATTCGAATACAGCATCGTTATAAAGCGACTGCCAGACGCTGCCGTCTTCGTGGGTCGTAGTTTTTTCCCCGTCCATCAACCCCTTCCATCAAACAAGGACTCGGGATTATACCATAGCTATTAGAGCATTATTAACAACTTATTAGGCGTGCTTCCTCATGGATTAGTTTAATATCGGGAACAACAAGCCAATCGTGGTATTCTCCCGTGTGGGAGTGATATGACCGAAGAAAAGCAAGACGAACTGACCCGGGAGTATCAAGAACTTCTTACCAAGCTCGCGGCCTGCACCGCCGAACTGAAGCGGATTGGCGAAAGCTTCAAGCGGCTCGGGACGGACATGATCGACCCGCCCGAAGTCCTGGCCATCGACCAAGCGAGCTTCAGTGCCGACGTTGCCATTACCCCTGTATTGGTCGTCCAATACGCGGAGTTGGCCGCGAAAAAAGCCGACAAACAAGCGGAGCTTGAGAAATTTGGGCCGCTGCCCCAGTTCGCCGCGTAATCGCAACGCCGCATTAGGCCTCCGCCGATGATTCAATTTATCGTTTCCCGGCGATGCTTGCGTGCTTCGTACCAGAGCGCGAGTTCCACGCGGTTCCAAAGCCCCAGCTTATCGTAGATAGCGCGCAGGTAGTTCTTCACGGCAAACTCAGTCGTGCCCATGGCTTGTGCGATTTCACCGTTCTTGAGTCCCTGGGAAACAAGCTCGATTATTCTGAGTTCTCGTTCGCTGGGCGTGCGACTACCGTACAAAACTGCCTCCCATAGAAAACCTCAGGGGCTCCGTTGCACGATCGAGGAAATGGAACCAAATGGGACCTACTGTAAGAGCAGTCTAGCCGCTTAGGGGGCATGGCAAGTAGAAGTTCCGCGCATCCCGGCTTTGCTCCTAGTCCGGCGCGCAATCGCGGAGTTTCTGCTTAATCTGTTCGAGCCTGACCCTCAGCCTTTCGTGATCCTCTCTATCTCGCCAGCCGTGATGCTTCCGGGCACGGTAAAGTGCAGTTAGCTCCTGTATAGCCTCAATCTCCCGGCGCAACTCCGCGATTTGGTCGCGGCTCAACATCTTCATAACTGCCCGTAGCCGTGTGATCGTCGTAATCCCGTCCGGAAAGTGACAAATGTGGCCTGCCCCGTTAACACCCAGATCATTCTCCTCCGTCCGCCTATTCCCGTGCTGCTCGGCGCTCTGATCGCGTTAAACGGCCCGGTGCAGTTCGCGCCCTGCGAATCCCTAACACCTCGCGGCCAGCTCAGTGTCTCGGCGTATCAATCCGGCCTCAGCGCCGTGACTGCCCTGCTTGAGTGTTCCATCGACCAAGGCGTGAGCTGGTTTAGCATTCCGTGCACGGCGATCCTGCCGCCAAGATTACATTCCCGGTCGAATGACCGGCGAACGAGACTCATGGTCGAGCTTCTGGGCCATCCGCAGCGACGAGTCGGCGATCGCCGTGTGGATTGGTGCGCGGTTGGCCGGTACTAAGCTCACACTCCTCTCCTCGCGCAGCACCACAAGTTGGACAGCGGACAGCAAGTATTTGTTTCCGGCTGAGCTGTTTTTTCATGGCGTGAACACTTATCGGTCCGCTGCGGGGCCAGAGACAAGTGAATTGATAGTTACTTCGTGCAGCCTTCCTGGTATTTCCCCTTAGCGCAGGTCTTGCCATTGGGGCCTTGGGCGACGCCCATTCCATTCTTAGTCTTAGCCTTGCCGCCACTGGTGGTTTGAGTCGTCGTTACCCCATTCGAATTCTTTTGCGCGACAGCGCCTCTGCCGGTATTCGGGTTGGCCGCAGCTGCAGTCTTGCCATTCCCGCAAACGGTCTCACCCCGCGCGTTCTTCACGCAGTCTTGCCCCAGTAAACTGGAAGTCAGAAACAACACCATCACTGCTAAGGCCTTCATTTGCACATCTCCCTATTCTCACCAAACCGTACTCGCATTGGTGGCTTATGCTACTGGCAGAACTGACAGGTTCGGCCCTTCCAGCGGACCGGTACAATGGTCTTGCCAGTTGTGGTATAACGGCAGCGTTAAGAGAAATCTGGCCAGTAATGTCATCCACGCGCGTTCTCGTGGTCGATGACTACGAGCCGTTCCGGCGTTACATCTGTGCGACGCTGGGGAGAAGCCTGGACTACTGGATCGTTGGAGAAGTTTCTGATGGTCTGCAAGCGGTTCACGAAGCCGAGGCGCTGCAGCCCGATGTAATCCTGCTAGACATTGGTCTTCCGGGGCTGGATGGACTTGAGGCCGCCCGCCGAATCCGCAAGCTCTCGCCCGACGCAAAGATATTGTTTGTCAGCCAGGAATCATCCACGGAGGTGATCGAGGCGGCCCTTAATTCAGGCGCGTTTGGGTACGTCGTTAAGGCGCACGCTGCATGTGAACTTCTGGCCGCCGTGGAGACGGTGTGTGGCGGCGGGAAGTATGTCAGCAATGGCAATGACTACCGCACTACGCAGCGGTAGACCTCTCGCGCCCTTCCTTGAGTAGGCGCGTTTCAGCTTCGGGAACGGTGAACTCCGCCACTCCGCACTGTAGGCACACCGTGATCTTCGGGAATACCAGGACTCCTGGTTTGGCTACGTTTTTTATTCCGGCAGGATGAATCAGGACCTCTGAGCTGAAGACCGGCGACTCGGCGGACCCACATGATCTGCAACACACGGCAAGCACCCCAAGTCACTGGCTGCGATTGTATCAGTTGTTTTTGTTCGACAGCGAACATATCGGCCAGTCCAGCCTTTGCTATTATTTCTGTCACGATGAGTGACAACCCAGAAAAGTGGATCGAGTTGTACACGTCCGCTATGCTGGAGTTGAAGCATGCCCTCATGGCCGGGCGCATATTGGAAGCTCGTACCTCGATCGCCGCTCGAATCGAAAAGCTCCAAGGGATGCCCGGTTTGCACGAACGGGAACTACAAGCTCTCGCTGATGCTCTCTGCAACCTCCGAACACTCGAACGGATTGAGCTACACGCCAGCGTAGAGCAACACCGTGAAGCAGTCCGAAATGCGGTGGAGAAGGTGGGAGTCCATCGCGCCGGTGATAGGACGACTCAAATCTGGCGACGACGTAAACTGATCGACTTCCGCTAAAGAAGCTACAACACACACCCTCCAGGGATCAATGAGTTCTATAAAAAGGGATGTCAAGAAAAAAATTCTCCCTCGACCGGAAGCGAGAGTCTTTCTCGAGATCCAGCCCAC
>Ga0207000_1010_pt1 | contig 90744 bp, 64 predicted proteins | sample Alteio_BWMinCont_90_FD_153498 | JGI IMG/M metagenome (GOLD analysis project Ga0207000, IMG submission 153498) | Enriched cells from forest soil in Barre Woods Harvard Forest LTER site, Petersham, Massachusetts, United States -... | ecosystem: Environmental > Terrestrial > Soil > Temperate forest >...
ATGGAGGCGCAAGCCTAGGGAGTCTTTAGGACTCGTTTCGGGCGACGCGAATTCTTGGATTGCAGGCGATATTTACTCGCGGCAAGAGCAACCACCCTTTTTTTGAACGGCTTTCCCCTAAGTTCGATTCTTATCACCGCCGCCCCAGGGACATCGAATCACGTTCCGGTTGCGGGCGCTTGCAGGGTTTCGGCCGCGGCTGGCAAAGTGAAATGGAACGTCGCGCCGCGTTCGTCGTTGGGCGTAGCCCATAGGCGGCCTCCATGAGAATCGATGATAGAGCGGCTGATGGCCAACCCCATGCCGCTGCCTTCCGGTTTAGTAGTAAAGAATGCATCGAAAATCTGCTCTGCTTTGTCGGCGGGCAATCCAATACCCGTATCGCTGACCAAGATCTGCACTTGGCCGTCCTGATCAAGTTGCGCCTTGATCGTAAGTACCCCGCCTGTCTTCTCCATCGCCTGGATGCTATTCAGCATGAGGTTCATGAGCACTTGCTGCAGTTGCACACGATCTGCCCTGACTCTCGGTATGCTTCCAGCAACGTCGGTACGCATACTGACGGAATGCCGATTCGCCTCGTTGTGCAAGATAAGAAACATTGCTTCGATGAGTTCATTTATGTCAACTGAATCCATTTGCGAAGGCGTCTTCCGGTACAGGGAGCGGACACGGTCAATGATGCGGGCTGCACGCGTGGCGTCTTTGGCCATTTCCAAGGCAGCTTCCCGCGCCTCCAACACATCCGGCTGATCGCGATCAAGCAATCGCGCACACGCTTCTGCGTTTGTTACCGCGGCGCCAATGGGCTGCTTGATTTCGTGCGCCAGGGAGGCGGTCAGTTCACCCATCGTGCTCACGCGGTTTAAGTGGGCAAGGTCTGCCTGCAGCTGTTCGGCACGTTTGCGATCCTCGATGTCGGTCGAGATACCGTACCACTTGATGACCTTGCCTCTCCCATCCCGCAGCGGCACGGCGCGAGTCACAAACCAACGATATTGCCCATCCACCGCCCGCCGATAGCGCACCTCGCTCTCAAAGGGTTGACCGCTTGCTAGAGAGGCGCGCCAGTTATCTGAATGTCGCTCAAAGTCTTCCGGATGAACCGCGGCTTCCCAGCCTGAGCCGATCGTCTTCTCGGCGGTCAACCCCGTGTATTCCTCCCAGTGGCGGTTGACAAAATCCACGTATCCGTCGGCCAGAGCGGTCCAGGCAAATGTCGGCATTGTTTCAATCACATCGCGAAGCTTCTTTTCTTGACGCCGGAGTTGCTGAACGCGGAGGCGATAGGCTGCCCAAAGCACTCCGAGGAAAGCGGCCACACAAAGCGCACGGAACCAGTTGGTTTGGTAATACGCCGGGACGATAGAAAAATCCAGGAATGCGCCGGCCTCGTTCCATACGCCGCTGTTGTTGCAGGCGATCACGCGGAAGCGATAGTTGCGTGGCGGGAGATTGGTGTAAAACGCCTGCCGGCGATTGCCAACGTCCCGCCAATCACGGTCGTAACCTTCGAGCATGAATCGGAAACGGTTCTTTTCCGACGCCACCAGGCTCAGTGCTGTGTACTCAACGTCTAAGTGCTGGATGCGCGGTGGCAGTTGCAACCCTTGCCCCGGATCGTAAGTCTTGCCGTCTGCCGTGATCTGTTCGATGTGCACTGGTGGTGGCACTTTGTTGAAGGGAAGGTGGCGCGGATCGATGACGCTGAGACCATCGAAGGACACGAACCAGATTCGGCCGTCCACGGATTTCGTGATCGGAGGATTGTAGGGTCGGTAGGCCTGTGCATGCTCCCTTACGCCATCATAGTTGTCAAAAACCTTGGGATGAAGAACCAAAGTTGGGGCTCGCCCGTTGTCGACCGCGAGAGTCCAAGCGTCAATCTCAGAGCGCGCCAGGCGCAATAAACCGCATGGAGTGTCCAGCCAAAACGAGCCCTCATCGTCACGTATCATCCAGTGAATCGGATCGCAAGGCAATCCATTCTCGCGATCAAGCGTGGCGAAGCTCCCATTTTTCATTCGGCTCAAGCCGCTGTCCGTTGCCGCCCAAAGCGCGCCGTCTTTCTCGACTTGCAGATTCGTAACGCTACCGGCGCCCAATCCTTTTGCGGAAGAATACGTCTCCTGAATGTTGCCGTTAGCGAAATAGGAGATGCCACCCCCAAAGAACCCAAGCCAAATACCGCCTCGTGAGGGATCTGCACCTAAGCTGATAGCAAAGTCTTTGTGCCCGAGACTCGACCAGGGAATCTGTTCGACGAGCTTGCCACCGCTCAGATGAAGCAGCTTTCCTCCATCGGCCATCCAGATGTCCCCAGCAGAGTCTTGAGCGATGTCCAACAATCTACCGTCAGGGGTGTTAGTCACGGGAACAAAACGGTTGCCATCTAAATATCCGATCTCGTGAGTCGTCGACAGAAACAATCGCCCGCTCCTGTCCTGAAAAAGAGAGGCCGGCGACAATCCATTCAGCATTCCATCGCGGTAGTTGTAGGTGGCGATTTGCCCGTCACTCCACCGATCGAGGCCGCCTGGCGTCGCAATCCAAACGCTTCCGTCTTTGTCAGCCAAAACTGACCGAACCTGTCCATTCGACAGCCCTTCTTTTAAGGAAAAGGTGGCAACGGCTGTGTTCCGAAATCGATCCAAGCCGTCCACTGTCGCAACCCAGAGGTTATTCTCTCGATCTTCATAGAGTGCCATGACCTCGTCGCTCGATAGACCGTCGGCTTGTTTAAATACGTCCACTCTTCCCCGGTGTACATGGATAAGACCCGCATGGTACGCGGCGATCCAGAGACCACCGTCTCGGTCATCGAGCATTGTTCTGACTGTGAAGGGTTGCAGCTTGCCGGGAAGCCGAAACGCTTCGGTCCTCCCGTCGTGAAAGCGTCGAATCCCTCCAGCCACACCGAGGAGCAAGTTGCCGGCGTCATCTTCCGTTATTCCGTGGGTTGTATCAACTCCAAATGGCAGCGGGTAGAATGCCGGAGGTCCTGGCCTCCATCTCCAAATCCCAGATTGGGCGACGGCCCAAACAGTACCCTTCGCGTCTTCATACATCTTGGCAACCCGTCCCCCGCGACTCAGGCTACCATCGTCGCCGTAGCAGCGAACACCGGTTTTATCGATCGCGCAAATATGCGGAGGATAGAAGTTTTTCTGACCGCTGGACCATATCGCGCCTTCACGGTCTTCAAGGAAGGAGCCAATGCTCTGTCCGTCGAGCTCGGGATAACGCCTAAGCTTGCCGTCTTTCCAAGACGCGGCGCCATCCTGAGTGCCAATCCACAGTGTTCCGTCGCGCGCAACCAGTAAGCAGTAAATAAGCCCTGAAAGGAGCTCCGCACCTGACGGCGAATGCCAGGGAATCGCTCGAACCCCGTCAAAGCGATACAGGCCGAACTCTGTTCCGAGCCACAGATAACCATCGGGCGTTTGCGCGATTGCCAGAATCGCTCCCGGTGTAAAAGCATCGCGCACTCTCCATACCGTATGCGCGTATTGGCTGACATCCAGCTCAGGATTCAATGCATATGCGCCAGGAGAATACACAAGCAACAGGCCGGTCAGGATAAAGCCCAGCCAGCGACAGCCCACATTTTTTCGGGCTTTTTCCATGTGGAACCATCATAATACCTGCTCAGATTCTCTCGGCATCGTGCGAAAAAATGCCTGCCATGTGGATTGCGGTGGCAGAAAAGAGCTATTTCTTGTGGGCGCGGGATACAGGCGATAGGATTTGCGGGGTGCCCTCCCCGAACGGCAGCGTCGTAATGGGCTCAACCATCAAGCTACCAGAAAACGCAATCGATTCAGAGTCACCACGTTCTAGCGCGAAATGCGATGCGATTCCTCGTAGCATATGCCGCCACACTGCTTCTGACGGTTGGTCCCTATCTCCAGGCGCAATCAACGAATGCCACCCTGATGGGCACAGTGGCAGATGAATCGAAGGCCCTGATCGCAGGAGCCAGAGTTGCGGCTACCAGCGCAAACACAGGCACAGAGTACGATGCCAGTACCGACACCTCCGGCGTTTACAACTTGCCAAACCTTCCTCCTGGGCCCTATCGGCTGAAAGTGGAGAAGTCGGGATTCAAAGCGCTCATCAGGCCAGATGTGATCCTGCACGTGCAAGACGTGCTCAGTTTGAACTTTGTAATGCAAGTCGGTTCTACCTCCCAAATAATCCAGGTGGAGGCCGGTGCGCCCCTGCTGGCTACGCAAACGGCGGCCGTGAGTACTGTGATTGAAAACCGGTTCGTGGAAAACTTGCCTCTCAACGGTCGCAGCTTCAGTTCGCTTCTTGATTTGACACCAGGCGTTGTGCTGACTCCGACCGCCGCTTTCTATGAGCAGGGCCAATTCAGCGTGAACGGCCAGCGCCCAGATGCCAATTACTTTATGGTGGACGGCGTGAGCGCAAACTTGGGGACGCCAGGCGTTAGCTTTAGTCAAGGTGGAACGGGTCAACTCCCAGCAACCAGCGCATTTGGAGGAATGAGCAACCTGGTTTCGCTGGACGCATTGCAGGAATTTCGTGTCCAGACCTCAACCTTTGCTCCAGAGTTTGGCCGTCAACCGGGGGCGCAGATCTCAGTCGTGACAAAGTCTGGGACCAACCGTTTTTCTGGTACAGTGTTCGACTATCTTCGCAATGACGTGTTCGACGCGAATGACTGGTTCGCTGACAACAAGGGCTTAGCCAAGCCCGCGTTGCGGCAGAACGACTTTGGCGGTGTGCTTGGCGGCCCGATACTGCGGGACAAACTGTTCTTCTTTGGCTCCTATGAAGGGCTTCGCGTCCGTCAGCCTCAAATTGCCAACACCTTCGAGCCATCGCTCGTGGCGCGTCAAAGTGCGCCCAGTGCCGTACAGCCTTTGCTCAACGCATTTCCAAAGCCGAACGGTCCCGACCTTGGCAACGGCACCGCCGCATTTGCGGCCGGCTACTCGGATCCTTCGTCACTCGATTCGTACAGTGGGCGCGTCGACTACATCGCGTCACCGCGGTTAAGCTTCTTTGCAAGGTACAGCGACGCTCCTTCGAGCCTCATTGAGCGCGCTGGTTTGTCCTTCAACTACAGCACCCTGCTGCATACGAAGGATCGTACACAGGCTCTTACGCTGGGTGCAGATCAGACGATCTCGTCTCGTGCTGTGAATGAATTCCGGTTTAATCGCAGCTTAAGCCAAGGCGACAGCTTTCTGACATTGGATGACTTCGGAGGGGCAATTCCCCCTTCAAGTTCAGAGCTATTCCCAACTGGCCAATCCCTCAGCAGATCCTTATTTACCTTTCAAGTAGGCTTGATCCCATTTGGCATTAGTTTTGATGTCGGTCCAATCGCGAACACTGTACAACATCAGATCAATGTCACAGACAACCTATCGTGGATGCTAAGCAACCACCAACTGAAATTCGGGATCGATTTTCGTCGTTTAAACCCTGAAGAAAAACCAAACACGTATCAGCAGGCGTTTTACTTCGCCGCGCTGACAGATGTTTTAGCTAATTCAGCAACACAAGTGAACGTGAATTCCGCTACACCCGACGTGCAGCTCGTGACATACAACGTCAGTCTTTTCGCCCAAGATACATGGAAATTTCGTAAGTTAACAGCGATTTACGGCATACGTTGGGAGTACAACACGGCGCCTACATCGCCAAATGGGACTCCGCCATTTACTGTCACCCAAGTGACCAACCTTTCGACAACTGCGTTGGCACCGGAAGGAACTGCGCTCTGGCATCCCCAAAAAGATGATTTCGCTCCTAGACTCGGTCTCACATGGGGGCCAACCTCAAATCTGGTCATGAGAGCCGGAGTGGGTGTGTTTTATGACCTCGGTTATGCGGACATAACAAATGCAATGAGTTCATTTCCCTATGTTCAACAACGGTCATTTTTCGGAGCCTCGTTTCCATTGACCGGCAGTAGCGCCGCCCCTCCGCCTTTCACAACAATCCCTCCTGTGCCATCCATTTCTGTTGTAGATCCGAACCATAAATTACCGAGGACCTATGAGTGGAATCTTGCTGTCGAGCAGAGTTTTGGCGGGAATGACGTTCTGGGGCTGACGTATGTCGGCGCGGCCGGTCGCGAATTGATGAGGAGAGATATTTATTACGCTATAAATCCAGACTTCACCTATCGCTTCGACGTTCAGCGTAATGCCGGCAGTTCCAGCTATAACGCTTTGCAAGCGCAATATCGTCACCGGCTCTCGTACGGGTTACAGGCACTTCTTTCATACACCTGGAGTCACTCTCTGGACGACGTTTCTTCCGACGGCGATATTAAAAATGTGCCGCTACCTGAATCGAGTGGATCGAATGAACGAGGCCCGTCTGACTACGATATTCGGAGCAGTTTGTCCGGTGCGGTTTCCTGGGATATTCCGGGACCAGAAAGCGGAGTGCTGAAGAAGACTTTCGCGGGATGGTCTGTGGATTCGATCCTCTACTCCCGCACGGCTCCTCCAGTGAATGTCGTAACGGGGGACAATCCGTTCCCATACGTTTCGTTGTCCGGCCCAAACAGTGTGCAGCGGCCCAATGTCGTTCCTGGCGTGCCCCTTTATCTTCATCCGCCAGGTGCGCCTGGCGGCAAGGTCATCAATGCGGCGGCATTCAGCGCCCCTGTACCTGCCACCGCTCAAGGTAATCTGGGACGAAATGCTCTCCGTGGCTTCGGAGCAACCCAGTGGGACTTGACGTTGCGCCGGCAGTTTCGCCTTTACGAACATTTCTCGCTTCAGGTCAGAGGCGATTTCTTCAATATTCTGAATCATCCGAACTTCGGCGCCCCGATCAACTATTTGACCTCGCCACAGTTCGGCGAAGCCACACAAACGCTGAACAACTTCCTCGGCGGCGGGGGACAGAACGGAGGGCTCACGCCGCTGTACCAGATCGGCGGCCCCCGCTCGATCCAGCTGGCGCTCAAACTTCAGTTTTAAGCATCAGATTGCGGAGAGCCGCACGGATTGCAAATCTTGTGTGCGTTTTGTGTGCGGTAATGAATTTTGAGGACCGGTACTTTCTTCAAAACTGGAGTCCCGCGACCCCGGCGACTCCAGGCGTGGAATCTCGAAACGAAGGGCATCTCCGCCCCTATACGACCGAGTTGCCGGTGAATTAGTCAGACCTCTACCGTGTCAAAGCTCATCCATTCAGTTCCCTCAATTACTTGTATCATCGCTGGGGACCGCCCAAATCCTTGGAGATACGTGTAAGGCGAGGTTTCGATGGATTGAAGAACGGATTCAACTAGCGTCCTCTGCTCTTTCGGATACAAGTCTGCACGTTCAGTCGTTCACTAGCGATGTCGCGCCGTCGACGCCAGCCTTTTCAGAACTCATCGTTCCGGTGTTTCCAACGACTTCAATGGTTGCCGTGGGACTGCCAAACACTGGTAGGTACGACAAAAGCAAGAGGACCGTGGGTGATCCGGTCAGTGCGATCAGTTGCACCCTCGGGATATGCGCACAAAAGAGCGACGGCATGGAATCACTTCGCTGACCTCAGATCAGATCAGGCGATTGCACTTGAAATCCCCGTCGCCTGGATCAATAAGTGCCATGGCGATTTTACGCAAACCATCGCGCCGACTGCCCCGCTGACCGGGCAGGTGTTAGAATCCTATTAATCGCTGAAGTAGAAGGGAGATTCCAGTGTCCAATCTCTTTGGCAACAACCCACCAAATTCCATCTCTGCTGTGGACGGCAGTTTGCATCAAACTCTACTCGAAAAAGATTCCTACGACACAGGGAGGCGTAGAGAGCGCTGCGGCCCCGTCTGCACCTTTGTCGCAATACTTTACGGCGTTATCGGAATACTCTTCTTCGGTGGCATCTTGGCATTCATCGTCCACGTTTGGTTCAACGAGCACCCTGATTGGGTCTGGTAGTCATTATGGGTTTGTCTAAGGCATAACGCGGGTCATCGTCCTCTCCATCCTTGCGTTACGAAATCGAGATTCGTTGCGAACTCGAAGAACGACGGGCGCCCTCGGAAGTCAGTCGGCGAAATCAGATGGGATGAGAAGGTGGTCTCCGGCGGGATGCGATACGCTCCCAGGTTATCGACGCGCTCGAGGCGCAAGAGATAAAGGAGAGCGGCACTGAAGAAGGTTAGCACTGTAGGGGCAAAGCAGAGCAAGAATTTTCGAGAGCAGAAACTGACGATCGGGTTGGACCTGGGAGATCGGTCGAGTTGGTATTGCGTGTTGGACGAAGCGGATGTGTAAGAGGACTGTCAAAAAATCGAACTGCCAAATCCGGCCCCGGTCATGGCAGCCCTGCAATTACTCCCGTTATAATGCGTGGCTCACTTCCCCCGGTTCGCGATAGTTGATCGTGTACGGCTTATCTCTCGGGCGTTCTAGTACGGTCTGGGTGGGTATTGAATCGCAGATCATTCGACCCAGATTGCCTATGGGTAAGGACATGGTGTAAACCCACCGATCATCTGTACCTCGCCGGCTCATTTTCAAGCCACCTGACCTGAATGTGTTCGGTTCAGACTCGATAGGGTTGGGGCCTACCTAATGCTCTGCTTGCAATGCCCATATGGCCTCCCTAGAAAAGATCCCTAACTCTGCAAACAGATGATTGGCGTAGACCTCTTTTCATGCTTCGTTGCGACCGGAGTCCGGTTATGCTGACCTGATTACAGCAATTGACTTCCGGTTAGCCCGTCAGTCGGGCTTCAAAACGATACCGACCCGCGGGACCAGAGGGCGCTCACTTCTCCGAATCACGGATCAGCACCAGGTCGGCCTCGCTACGGTTTTCGGAATCACTCATTTTACAAACTTTCCAATTGTCATAGGGGAACGGTCAAGGTGCGAGCCTGAGAAAACAGGCCGCCCCAAAGCAGCTTCCTTGAGTTCCCGTAAGGCTGTTACCCGCCATTGTAAGGTCGAACCTGATCCCGCCGATTTCGTAACTTAGTCACAAAACTCGCAAATCCCGTCTTGTTGATGGAAGGGTTCATGCTCTTGCAGTGTGAGGGAGATGTCTGTTTTCGGATCGTGCGCTTTTTCTGAAACCCAGGAGTCTTTCCGGCGAGAGTTCAAGATTCAAACTGGAGCGGGTTAAACGAAAGCTACACAGCGACGAATTCAAATCAACGGAGGAGAGCGTTATGAGGCTACAGCAATCTTGCAGACTGATGAGTGTGCTGCTTCTGGCCGCTGGCCTGGCAGCCGCCCAAAACACCATTACTTTCGAGGCCCCCGGCGCGGGCACGGCAGCGGGACAAGGCACGCTCACGCAGGGCATTGATTTTCTGGGTACAACCTTTGGCTATTTCATCGATGGAAGCAGTGTGGCGCATGGTTTCCTCCGGGTCTGGAACGGTTATTTCGTAACCTTTAGCGCGCCTGGGGCGGGCACCGGTGCGGGACAGGGTACGTTTGCTTCGAGCCTGAATCCCGAAGGCACTATTACCGGATATTACATCGACGGTAATGGCGCCATGCACGGTTACCTGCGGAATTTCTTCGGCAACTTCACCACCTTCGACGCTCCCGGCGCAGGCGATGGGGCCGGACAGGGCACCTTGTCTGCCAACATCAATCCAGAAGGCACGGTCGCCGGATACGACTTTGATTCCAGCGGCGTGGCGCATGCTTTTCTGCGGTCGCGGGAGGGTTCCTTTATTACCTACGAAGCTCCGGGCGCGGGGACTGGCGCCGGGCAGGGCACGGGCACAGCAACAACCATCGGGTTAAATGCAGATGGAACGATCACGGGAGCCTACATCGACTCCAATAACACTCTGCATGGCTATGTTCGCGCCCCTGACGGGACCATCACTTCGATCGATGCTCCCGGCGCGGGCAATGGACCCGGCCAGGGAACTGATACGGACGGGCTCAATTTCGCCGGCATTATTCCTGGGGTGTACTTTGACTCAAACAATGTCGTGCACGGCTACGTGCGCGCCCTGAACGGAACATTTACCGAGTTCGACGTTCCCGGGGCGGGCACTGGGGCCGGCCAAGGCACGCTTCCGCAGGGGCTGAATGCCGAAGGGGCCGTCACCGGGAGCTATTCTGACTCAAACAGCGTCAGCCACGGTTTTGTGCGCTCTCCAATCGGCGTCATTACGACCTTCGACGCGCCGGGAGCAGGGACCAGCGCTGGTCAAGGTACATTTCCACTGCTGAACAATCCCGAGGGGGCGATCACTGGATACGAGATTGATTCGGGCGGCGTGTATCACGGCTTCCTGCGAAGTCCGAAGAGCCGCTAGCAACCAACCTGCTGGCGCGAGCCCTTGCCAGGCGTAAAGGGTTTGCGCCAGCTGGCAATCAAGTGTGAGCTTATGGCTCGGTGTCAGCCGCGCTCAGCCGATAGAAAACCTGGGAACCGCGGAACTCAGTCGGTGAAAGCGGTGCCTGTTCCCATCCAGAACCGGGCCAGCGACTTGAGAATGTTCTTATAGGTGCGGGTGACCGTTTTACTCTTGGCCGCCCTTTACCCGAAGTTCGTACTCTCCGGTGGCGCAGGGGCGGATTCCTGCACGAAAGCAGAATTCACCAGCACCGATCGATGAATGCGAACGAATCCGTTTGGCTTGAGCTTCTCGGCAACGGTCGAGATCGACTCCCGCAGCAGATACGCAGGAGGACGAGTACATTAGGGCTCATCCTACTCTGAGCGATCCAGAAACGGGCTTAAGCAGATCACGTGTGACTTCCCCCCAAGCCGACTTCTGGCTAGCGTTCATGTGAAAGTCCATCGTCGGGCATACGATCTGGTTTGCCCGTTATCGCCCAGAGTGCGGTTCTGGTAACCTGTGGTCGCTTTTGAAGACACTCAAAGGAGGTTCGTTTATGCGTGCGCGCTTAATGGCAGTGTGCTGTGTGCTGCATATGGGCTCGCTGGCGCTGACAGCCCAGACGGGAACGAGCGGTGTGACCCAACCTGGCATGACCACGACTCCGATCGTGCGGAGCGACGCAGCGACTCGCGCCCGTGATCTCGGGGTGCCCTTCGACGGCACACCCGGACCCTTGAACGCTATCACCGATGTCGCAGGTGTCGAGGTGGGCTACAAAACTCTTATCTCCGGCGAGGGCCGCCTGGTTGTGGGCAAGGGTCCTGTTCGCACGGGTGTTACTGCTGTCCTGCCGCGCGGAAAGCAGGGCACGAAAAGCACCTTCGCCGGGTACTTCGCCGGGAACGGAAATGGCGATATGACCGGTACGCACTGGATTGAGGAGAGCGGTCTGCTCGAGACACCAATCCTCATTACTAACACGGGAAGTGTTGGCGTCGTGCGTGATGCCGCGGTCGCTTGGATGGTGCAACAGAAACGAACCGGCTATTTCTGGTACCCGGTGACTGCGGAAACCGCAGACGTTCCGCTCAACGACATCAAAGGCCAACACGTCACCGCTCAGGATGCCTGGGATGCATTGAATTCCGCTACTGGTGGTCCACTCCTCGAAGGCAACGTCGGCGGTGGCACCGGGATGATCTGCAACGGATTCAAAGGCGGAACCGGAACGTCGTCGCGTCGGCTCAGCGCTGCGGAAGGCGGCTATACGGTCGGAGTGCTAGTCCAATGCAACTATGGCGGATCGCAGCAATTGAGGGTCGCAGGCATCGCTGTCGCTCGGGAGATGAAACTCCAGCGGCCTTGTGTTGAGAAACTCCTCGATCCGCCGGTTCTTGGGTGGGACGGAAAACCCGCTCCAGTCTGCGACCCCAAGATGGCCGCTACCGCCGATGGCGTCCGCGCCCCGGAAGAGGGCTCTATCATCGTGATCGTCGCAACCGATGCACCACTGACGCCGGACCAGTTGAAACGCCTTGCCCGCCGCGTCTCCGTCGGCTTGGGACGCGTCGGGGCTATCGAAGGAAACGAGTCCGGCGACATCTTCCTCGCATTTTCGACCGCCAACGCGGGAGCCGACGAGGGCAACAGCGCCCAACCTCCCTTCACCGACCAGAACGCCACGATTCAGCGCATGCAAAGCTGGAAGATGGATGCCATGTTCACGGCAGTGGTGCAAGCAACCGAGGAGTCCGTCATCAATACGCTGGTCGCCGCAAGGACTATGGTCGGCGCAGACTATTGGACCATCCCGGCGCTGCCGCACGATCAGCTGCAACAAGTCTTACGCAAACATGCCCTGCTGCAACCGTGATCGTCCTGCGTCTGCGATGATTCGAACATTCTGAATGGTTTGTCGGCGACGAAATTAATTCGGCTCTTCTTGGTTTGCCCCTCATCCCCCAGAAAAGATGCCAAGCGCGGAGATCACTTTCTACAAGCCGACTTCTGGCCCGCGTGTTCTGCTGACACAAGTGCTTCCTTCAGGCAAAGCAAAGTCACCCTGCACTGTTGCACCGGCCTGATCTGGTGAATTCGCAATAGCGAGAGGCGATCACGGAACTACTCGCAACTTCGTCGTCGGCAAGATAGCGAATGGGCGTGGATGAACTAATCCGCTGGATGACTCGCGCCAACCCGCTCATCATGGCGCGTTGGGCGATTGACATAGACCTGCTGAAGACCACTCCGCACCCGTCAATGATCAAGAAGGGCCGAGAACAGTATCGACTCTCCGATTGATTTTTGGGATCCGGGCAAGGGACCGAGCGGAACAGCGTTGGGGCACTCGAGGGCGAAACAATCGATTGGCAAGGATAGAGAAGACCTCCGGAAAGAACCTCTCGAGCGATAGGGTCGGTTGCAAGCGTATGGACTTCATTATCGTCGGGCAAATCCCAGGATGAACCATCGGCGATCTCGGCCAGCGCAGCGTAGTCGGTCGGGTTCGCCCGGCGGGGACTAATGGCCAGGCGTCGCCGTACCTCGAACAGGAGATCTTCGACGGCCCCGCAATCGTCTCCTCCGAGGACCAAACCGTGGTTGCCCAGTACAAGGACATCGGTGTGCGGGAAGGCGGATAGAACCTTTTCGATCGCCTGGGCGAGGGGCAGCCCCGAAGGCACGTACGGGATCCATTGCCAGTGTAGGCCTTCCATTTGGTGTTGTAGTTGAACCGGTGCGTCTTGGCGCACCGCCCAAGCGATCGTGTTCACGCAATGTACATGGAGAGCGACGCGGTGTGGAAGGACCGCGTGCATCGCGGTCTCGATAGAAGCACCGTAATACCGATCCGCGGGATCCACCTTCTGCTTCACCCGCTCCCTGACACCCGCAAGATCCAGCGGAATGAGGATGTCCTCACGAATGGCATCGGCCATCCATTTGCCCGATGCCTTGATCCACAAGACTCCCTCAAGCTTTATAGAACTGTTACCGGTGCTTGCTTGGGTAAGCAGCGGATCGCTGCCAATCCGTGCGGATAGTTCCCGCAGCCGCGTGAGTTCAGCCTGGTGGGCTGCCGACATATGCTTGTTCATACGCGCCTCCAAGTCTCGGTTCTTAGGAAAGAACCCGCAGTCCTTTCTCGACCGCTGGCAGCGCCGCGGTCGGTTCGGACCGAGTTCGGCCAATCTGGCCAATCCTGACTGAAGCTTTGAAAACAGCTCCGACGGGAATGATGCCGCCCCATTTGTGCGCGGCTATGGCGGCCAAGCCCATCGATGCGACGCACCCGCACGAAGCGCAGTCCGGATTTCCGCCGAACTGACAAGGGACGATTTTGGTTTTCAGGTCCGCCGACAGGGTTTGGGTGGTGAGGGCAAAGACACAGTCCTTGGGACTGCATGGAGGCTTGAAGAACTGCCGAATCATTCCCTCCGGCATGTCCAGCTTGGGAAATTCCTTCCGTAATGCGAGCATGTCGGCGATGGCGTGCACACGCTCATCCGGTTGCAACATTTCCGGCAACCGGTCTCCCACTTGTGGAGTGAACAAGCTGAACCACACCTTGCGGACCTCGGCCCTGGGCGTCCAGTACTCCAGAAATTTCTTCAGATAGTCCGGCTGCTTCATCATTTGACCGGTAATAGTGCAGTGGATCGTGATCTTCTGGCCCGCGATGTTCTTCAGTATCCGATCGTAGGTTGCCGGTGCACGCCGGACATCGTGCTCCGGTTGCAGTCCGTCAATCGATACGACCACGTTCATGTGGTCAAGTGTCGCCCAACTCGGCGAAAGAGGCCGGAATGCGCTGGTGACAACCTGGACGTGAATTCCCCGATCAAGCAGTAGAGGGATCAGCAATTCGAGCTCGCGATACCGGACAAGCGGGTCGCCTCCCACGATCGACAGATGCAGAGGCTTGAGGTGGTCAACGATCTCAAGGACTCCGCCGATCAGTTCTTGCCCTTTGCGATCGCGGAGACCTCGCAAAGTCATGCCGCCACCCAGATGCGCGTCATCATAGGCATAGCATCCAGGACAACGCAGGGGGCACTCGCGCGTAATTTCAATGGAAAGCGAGGGCTGCTCCCCTTTGAGAATTTTGCGCCACGCTCTAATAACGTCTGAAGTTTTCATTGCAGTCCTCATTTTTGCCTAAGAAAAATTGCCTATTATGCTCGGCAAGTATTTCCAGGCGGTCGGAACGTTTCCTGTACCACTCGGTTTTCTGGAATAGTTGTCGACGTTGGGTGTGACCCTCTCAGTGAGAAAGCATCCACAATTGTGCCCTTGCGGGTGGAGAGAGACGTCGAGCCGACTTTAGAGGGCTGGGGGAGAAGGATCGGTCGCGAGTCCCGTCAGGGCAATCCAATTATTAAGAAGCTTCGGTTCGTAAACTGACGTGAAGGCGATCCAGCGTACCTGGACCAGAGAAGAGATGAACCAACCGGAGTTCAACCGCTCACACACGTCGCCACGCAGCTCGCACACGGAGGCGGCACTAACTGAGCGCGGATTCACCGCAGGCGGGTCGGGTATGGTGTCGACTGAGGCGATCGCCAGCAATAGGCCAAGGACCCAGATTATGCAAGATGTCGATTTCATTGCTGCTTGCACCCGAATACCTAATGATAACCGATTTCCAACTGACGTAAAATCCGGATAGCACTCATTGAACCGCGAGGCCGCTTTCGCCAGAGCACTTGCACCCACTGGATTGGCCATCGAAAGACTACAAGATGCGAAAAGGGTTTACGAGAAAACCACAAGCGGACGAGCCTGCGACGCCAGTCAAGAACTACATCACGCCGAGCGGACTGGAGCGCCTCAAAGATGAGCACCGGTTTCTGCTCACCCGGGAACGTCCGGCCGTGACGGAGGTGGTGGCGTGGGCTGCCGGCAACGGCGATCGCAGTGAAAATGCCGACTATCAGTATGGCAAGCGGCGGCTGCGGCAGATCGATGGGCGGATTCGCTTTCTCACCAAGCGAATCGAAGCCGCGGAAGTGGTGGACCCGGAAGCTCCGAGAGCGGGACAGGCTGCGACGAGGGCATTCTTCGGAGCGACCGTGCGCTATGCCAACGCCGCCGGAGCGGAGCGAGTGGTGAGCATCGTTGGCACCGACGAAATTGATCTCAATCGCAACCACATCAGTTGGGTGTCACCTTTGGGGCGCGCGTTGATGAAGTCGGCAGCGGGTGACAGCGTGGTCCTTCAATTGCCGAGCGGTACGGAATACCTGACCGTGCTGGACGTGTGTTACGAGCGCATTGATGTCGAACCGTTCCGTGAACCACCTGGATCCGAGGCCTCGGCAAAGAGATTCCCTCGCGGACGCTAATCTGACTGACGAAAAAGAGACGAAACGGCACAGGTAGTGAAAGAGCGACGACCGTAATAGCGCGCCATTGGCTTTTGGCAAGCGACAGGAGATGAGTTGAGTCCTCATAAACGGGCTTAGAGGAGATCAACAATCGATCTCCTCCACGCCGACTTTTGGCCCGCGTCGTTGAAAGTCTGCGCCGGCGGCGGCCCGTCGCTGAGACGATATGCGCGGAGGAGGAGTTCAGGTGAACCCATACGACGTTATAATGTCGTCATGTCAACGGCGCATGATTCCCTTCTCTATGCACGCGTCGAAACAGTCCTCTCTGGCGAAATTAGCGATGGAGACCTGAAGGTCGGCGACCAACTGCCAACCGAAGACAGCCTCATTGCGCGATTCGGGGTCAGTCGCATCACCGTCCGTCGAGCGATTCAGAATCTTGTGGGCCGCGGACTTGTCGAGATCCGTCGCGGCAAGGGCACATTCGTCGCTCCGCCAAAGATCACGCATGACCTTAAAGAGTTGAGCGGATTTGTAGAAGATATGCACGCACTTGGCCGCAAGCCAACGGCCCGCGTAATCGATCGGGAAATTGTCACTGCCAACGCGGCCGTGGCGCGCCAGCTTGCGCTGACAAGGGGCGAGCGCGTCGTCAGAATTCGTCGCGTGCGCCTGGCAGACGGTGTTCCCCTCTCCTTCGACGAGACCTACCTACCCTTGGAGATCGGCAAGAAGATCATCACTAACAATCTGATAGTCGAACCCATTTTTTCGCTTCTCGAACGCAAATACGATATTCCTCTGATCGAGGCGGAGTACAAATTGGACGCCGTGGCCGCTGAGAACGAGGTTGCCAGGGCGCTGAAAGTGAAACCACGGAGCCCGATTTTTCGTGTTGAACGAACTTCCTACTCGACCGGCAGCCGTCCGGTCGATTACGAAACACTCTACTACCGGGGAGATCTCGTCCGATTCGTCACCCGCCTTGTCCGAAAGACTTCTCGCTGAAAACCTTCCGGCGGCCCGCCCGGCCCACGAGAGCGGGTATCATTTCTTCCTGAAATAGCGGTCGATCGCGATTGGCCCGGAACCGCCGAGCACGAGCGCCCCGAGGCACGCAATATAGAGCAGATCAAGCTCGTAGCCCGGCGGCCCGAACTGGGCCCGCCCGGCCGTCACACTCAGCAGCTTGATCGAGCTAAATCCATAGGGGAGATGCACAGTCAGCATCGCTACGAAGAGAACCGCAGCCATCGGTAGACTTACAAGCGGGATGAAAGCTCCAAGCAGGACGGCGAGACCGCCAATGAGTTCGGTCAGAATGGTGAGCCATGCCATGAAATGAGGCGCGGGCACGCTCATCGTATGCAGGATGGCGGCGAAGGCTTCAGGCCCCCTGGACAGTTTCGCAAAGCCGTGCTCCATGAAGCCATAGCCAACAATCAGCCGTAGGGGAATAGGAGCCCAAACGGCTACCGAAGGTCTTGCCAGGAATGCACGACCTCTGCTTAAGAATACAAAACGGCTACTGCCTTCCCGTTCCAATGATTGAGTAAGTTGGTTCATATTCAAAAAGCCTCTTTATTGTTTGATTGTTGTCGAACGCTCAAAGCGCCAAGAGCCAACTTTCCGAACGCTTTCGTTTTTATTCATTATGATGTTATAATGTCTCGAAGGTTACAAGATTGTGAGAACTCTTTTGCCGGCATCTTGCTCTCGGGACCGTGTTTTTTCTTCGTATTTGCGGTGCGCCGCTGATGGAACGAACCAGGACAAGCCTATGATCAGAGGCGTCCTGGAACTTATCACCGCTGTCGTGGTCGGCGCGATCTTACCTGAAACCGACTTCTCATGTGGAAACGAACGGTTTTGACGCGTGCTAGGCTCGCGCCAGGCCAGTCACGTCCACTGGAGCCCGGATACGCCAGCGTCAGCCCCGGCTGTAACTAATTCGACTTCGGGCGATCCGAACTGAATCCTTTTCGCACATACCGAAATCTATGTTGGGAAGCTATCGTTTTGTCCTGCGCTTGCCGCAGGAAAACGGTAATGTATTGAAAGACTTTGGAGAACATGTGACGAAACGGTTGATCCTGACGTTGGTGGTAATGGCCGCTATTTTAGGCGGGCTGGGATACGTTAAGTTCCGGCAAGTCGAGGTTGCGATCGCGCAGGGCGCATCCTTCCAGATGCCGGCGACGGCGGTTACTACCGTGGTCGCTCAGCGCGAGACTTGGCCCTCCACATTGACGGTAATCGGCACGGCGGCCGCGATCCAAGGCGTAACCGTAAGTGCCGATTTGCCGGGCACGATCGATAAAATTCATTTCGAGTCGGGCCAGTGGGTACATGAGGGCGACATTTTGGTCGAACTCGACACTCGCCAGGAAAGGGCGCAGTTAGCCAATTTGGAAGCTCAGCGGGATTTGGCGGGCATCAACTACGGTCGCGCGCAGGAACTGGTAAAGGCTGGAGTCATTTCGCGTTCCGATTACGACAACGCCAACGCCCAGCAGAAGGCGACCGAAGCCCAGGTAGGTGACATCAAGGCAGCCATCGCCCGCAAGACGATTCGCGCTCCGTTTACCGGGCTATTAGGGATTCGTCAAGTAAGTCTAGGCCAGTACTTGGCCGCGGGTCAGGCGATTGTCGCGCTGCAATCGGTGGATCCTATTTATGTGAACTTCGGAGTCCCGCAGCAGCAGATAGCCCAGATGAGGTCCGGACGCGCAGTGCGTGTGACCAATGGCGATCTACCAGGGATGGCATTCACCGGCACGATCACCGCGCTCGATTCTGTCATCAATGAGCAGACGCGAAACATCCAAGTGCAGGCCACCTTCGCCAACAAAGGGAATAAGCTTCGCCCAGGGATGTTTGTGCAGGTTGAGTTACCGGTTGGGCAACCTCGCGAAGTTGTCCCGCTGCCGGCGTCTGCTATTAACTATGCGCCCTACGGCGACTCCGTATTTATCGTGTCTGAAATGAAGGACGCAAAGGGAAACACCTACCGCGGCGTGCGCCAGCAAGTGGTGAAAATAGAAGGTTCTCGGGGCGATCAGGTCGCAATCATTTCGGGCATCAATCCAGGAGACGAAGTTGTCAGTTCGGGCGTCTTTCGCCTGCGGAACGGCGCCCCGGTTCAAGTAAATAATACGGTCAAGCCAGAAAACAATCCGAGTCCGAAACCCGAGGATAGCTAGACTGAACCGTCATTTGAGGAGCGTAGTGTGAAGTTCACGGATCTATTTGTTAAGCGTCCCGTGCTCGCGATCGTTGTAAATCTGGTGATTCTGATCGCCGGTTTGCAGGCCATCCGTTCGCTCAGCGTGCGTCAGTATCCGCGTAGCGACATTGCCGTCGTGCAAGTGACCACTGTATATGTGGGGGCGAGCGCTGATCTGGTTCGCGGCTTCGTCACCACCCCAATCGAGCGCGTCATCGCCAGCGCCGACGGCATCGACTACATGGAGTCTACGAGCGCGCAGGGGCTCAGCACGATCCAGGTACACCTGAAAATCAACTACGACACGACTGCCGCGCTCACTCAGATCCAGGCGAAAGTGGCGCAGGTTCGCAACGATCTTCCGCCCGAAGCTCAAATCCCCGTTATCGATCTGGAAACCGCGGACACCGAGTTTGCTGCGATGTATATCGGGATCTCTTCCCCCGATCTCGACCAGAACCAAATCACGGACTACCTGACCCGTGTCGTCCAGCCCAAGTTAAGCTCGATCAGCGGTGTACAGCGTGCCGACATCCTGGGCGATCGGACATTCGCCATGCGCTTGTGGCTGAAGCCTGAAGAGATGGCGGCGCGCGGCGTTTCGCCCTCCGATGTTCACGATGCGCTGGCAAAGAACAATTATCTTTCGGCGCTTGGAGCAACGAAGGGCTCGATGGTTTCTGTGAACCTGATCGCTAACACCGACCTGCGCACTCCCGAAGAATTTCGTCAGATGGTGGTGAAACAGCAGAATGGCGTAGTCGTCCGCCTGGGCGAAATCGCGGATGTGCAGCTTGGCGCGGAGAACTACGATCAAGATGTTCGTTTCAACGGAGAAACCGCAACCTTCATGGGCATCTGGGTGCTCCCCACTGCGAATTCTCTGGAAGTCATTCGCAACGTGCGGAAAGAGCTGCCTGCGATCCAGGCGCAGTTGCCTACTGGGATGAAGTTGGGTGTTCCCTACGACTCGACGGCGTACATTCAAGACGCCATTGATGAAGTTCTGCACACCCTGGTCGAGACGTTGCTAATCGTGGTCGTCGTCATTTTCCTTTTCCTGGGATCATTCCGCTCCGTGTTGATTCCAGTAGTCGCCATTCCGATCTCTTTGATTGGTGCCGTCTTCTTAATGCTTCTGGCTGGCTTCACCATCAACCTTCTGACCCTGCTTGCTATTGTGCTTTCGGTCGGACTGGTTGTGGATGATGCCATTGTCATGGTGGAGAACGTCGAGCGGCACCTCCACATGGGCAAGTCCCCATTTCAGGCTGCGAGAGACGCCGCGCGTGAGCTCGTCGGACCAATTATCGCGATGACGATTACTCTGGCAGCTGTTTATGCCCCGATCGGAATTCAAGGAGGACTTACGGGGGCGCTGTTCCGCGAATTCGCGTTTACCCTGGCTGGGGCAGTCATTGTTTCAGGCGTTGTGGCGCTTACCTTATCCCCGATGATGGGTTCGAAGTTGCTGCGCGCCGGCGACACTGATCGTGGCTTTGCCGGCGTGGTCAACCGGCGATTCGAGAGCATACGAAATGTGTACGTGCGGTTGCTCACCGGGACATTGAACTATCGCCCCGTCGTTTACACGGTTTGGGCGGTGGTTGCGGTGCTCATGATTCCTTTGTACATGTTCTCCCAGCGAGAACTAGCGCCGTCAGAAGATCAGGGAGTTGTGTTTGGCGTAATTCAATCCTCCGCGAATTCGACTCTCGACCAAACCAACCTGTTTACGCAGGAGGTTTATGACGTCTACCGCTCGTTTCCCGAGAGCGCGAGCATATTCCAGATCACGAATCCTGGCGGCGGATTCGGCGGCATGGTCACGAAACCCTGGAGCCAGCGAAAGAAGACTGCGCAAGAACTGCTGGTGGAGTCGTCGGGTCCGCTGTCAAAGATTGCCGGCGTCCGTGTGATTCCCTTGACACCGCCGCCGCTTCCGGGAGGCGGCAACTTCCCAATCGATTTTGCGATTGTATCCGCGGCTGAACCGGAGCAAGTCAGTCAACTCGCCGAGCAAATCGTGCAGAAAGCCATGGCCAGCGGCTTGTTTATCTTCGCCGATACGGACGTAAAGTTTGACCAGCCACAAACAGAAGTTGTGTTCGACCGCGACAAGCTTCGCTCTCAGGGCGTGGATTTGAGCCAAGCAGGAGCGGATCTTTCCACGATGTTGGGTGGAAACTACGTCAATCGTTTCAGCATTCAGGGACGCAGCTACAAAGTCATTCCGCAAATAAAGCGAATGGACCGCCTGACGTCGGATCAGATCTCGCAAATCTACGTCAAGGGTTCCGCAGATCAACTGGTGCCGCTTTCAACCTTCGCTACTCTTAAGACCACTACCGAACCGAGATCGCTGAACAAATTCCAGCAGCTGAACGCGGTGCGGATTCAGGGCGTGATCCCGCCGAATGTTCCGCTTGATAAGGCTCTGACTTTTCTGGAGGACCAGGCAAAACAGATTCTGCCCCAGGGATTCACCGTGGACTATGCTGGTGAGTCTCGCCAGCTTCGCGTAGAAGGAAGTAAGTTCCTGGGCACGTTCCTGCTTTCGGCAATCTTGATTTATCTCGTGCTTGCCGCGCAGTTCGAGAGCTTCCGCGATCCTTTTATTGTTCTCGCTGGTTCGGTGCCGTTGGCGATCTCAGGTGCGCTGGTCTTTTCGTTCCTGAACTTCACGACTCTGAATATTTATAGCGAGGTTGGCCTGATTACTCTTGTCGGCCTCATTGCGAAGAACGGAATTCTGATCGTCGAGTTCGCGAACCATTTGCAGGAAACCGGTCTCAGCAAACTGCAGGCAATTATTGGTGCCGCAAGCACGCGACTACGCCCCATTCTCATGACAACGGCGGCCACAGTTTGCGGCCATTTCCCGCTGGTTCTGGCTAAGGGCCCAGGGGCTGGAGCGCGAAACAGCATCGGCATCATGCTAGTAAGTGGAATGATCATTGGTACCGCTTTCACGCTTTTTGTGGTGCCGTCCATTTACATGCTGGTCGCGAAGACCCACGTACGAATCGAGAGCAGCGATGAGATCGAGATCGATCAGCCGGCAGAAGCCGCCGTTTAGGTTCAAGAAGAACGGTCGGGTTTGAGGTCGGAGGGTAGTTATTCGAGTGTGGAGGGTCGACTCATGATTGCACGGCACTGGCGAGGTTGGACGTCGGTTCAAGACGCAATCGCTTACGAAAATCTTCTAAGAGGTAAAGTTCTTCCGGAACTCAGAAAGATCGAGGGTTACAGAGGTGGGTACGTACTTCGGCTGGATGGCTCGGAGGAGGTCGAGTTCGTCGTAGTGAATTTATTTGATTCATTGGAAGCCGTGAAGCGGTTCGCCGGACCGAATTACAAGACTCCGGTTTTCGAACCTGAAGCTAAGAAACTTTTATGCCGGATAGAGCCCATTGCAAATCACTACGAGGTTCGTGCAGTTCAGTAGCTGTTGACATGAAGGTGCACAATTCACTCCTCATTCTTATTCTTCTGCTTTCGTTCGCTGCTCCGCCGGCGCGTACTCAACAGTCGACTCTAAACGCCTCTCAGGTTGTGGACCGATGGCGGGCTGCGGTGCATTCTGACAAAGCTACGCACGCGGCAGTGATAACGACAGTCTCGACTGAGGATGGAATCCCGGGAACGGTGCAGGATTGGATCTCGAATACAGATTTTCGTCGCGAAGTTCAGCGCAACGTCGACGAGTCGCAACTGCTGCTGACGAAGCAGCGAAAAGAGCGTCGCGACTGGAATGGCTGGGTGCGGAAAGTCGAAGGGCAGGAGCTCGAGCGATTTTCCACAGGAGTTGCTGAAGAGAGAGTTATCGCTTTCGGTCCGACACAGGAGATGGGATCGGCAGAGGTGTCGGAGAGCAGCGATCATTCAGCATTATCTACTACGCTACAAATCCGAGGGCGGCTGGACGACTACGTGGTACATCGACGCGAAGACGTTTCTGCCGCTCAAGTCCGTGCGTCCCGGAGACGATAGCGAGATCACAACCACGTATTCCGATTGGCGCAATGCTAATGGAGTGATGACCCCATACCATGCGGTTGTGACCGAGACGGAAATACCCGACTACCAGTGGGACCGCAAAACCGTTCACTACAAGAGCACGCTGTCGAAAGACACCTTTGCGCCGCTTATTCCGAGACCATCAGACGCGGCACTGGCTCCCAATGCGCCGCCTATTCCGTTCACGATGGAGGCGAACCACATTGTGTTCAACGTGTCCGTCAATGGACGGCCTCCAATCGGATTCATCCTCGATACGGGGGCGGACCAGAACGTTATCAACTCGACTCGCCTCGAAGAGTTTGGTTTGAAAACCTACGCCAAGACGACAACGACCGGCGGCGGAAACTCAGCGGAATACGCCTATGCGGCCGGAGCGACATTCACGCTTCCAGGAGTTGAACTTCGCAATCAGCATGTATCGGTCATTGACCAGACAGGCCTCGAACGCGCATTGGGGGTGAAGTTCGGCGGAATTCTCGGGTACGACTTCATCAGCCGCTTCGCAATAGAGATTGACTACCAGAATCAGATGATCACGCTGCACGATCCGAGGACGTGGAAGTACTCAGGAACCGGCGTGGTGGTGCCGGTGATCTTCGACAATGGAATTCCACACGCGTATGGCTCGATTGGAGTTCCGACTAAGCCGGACATCCCCGCATATTTCGTCGTGGACTTCGGAGCGTCTGAGACCGCGACGCTGACCTCGGCATTCGTCAAGTCGAACGACCTAACACGGCTCGCACAGACAAATGCAACTGTGAACCGGCCGGCGGGGCTCGAGAGCCAATTCTTTGCACAGAATAACGTACGCGGCAATCTGCAGCGACTAAGGATCGGACACCTGAGCGTGAATAATGTTCCCGTAAACATGTCGGTGAACACGAAGGGAGCATACGCGAGCATCAATTTCTCAGGAACGGTAGGTGAGACGATCTACTCGCGATATCACTGTTATCTCGACTATTCGAACTACCGCATCATCCTCGAGCCAACACCGGAAGCGAACAAGCCGTTCCCCGAGCGCGAAACCTATGGGCTCACATTGCTTGCATCCGGTGCGGACTTGCACACATACACGGTCGCGGCGGTGCGTCCGGGATCGCCGGCCGAGGCCGACGGTTTCGAGAAAGGCGACGTCATCTCAGGCGAGGACGGCAGGAATGCCAGTGAGTTTACACTTCGCGAATTGCGCGACAGCCTGAGCCACGCGGGACAGCATCACGCGTTTGAGGTGCAACGGAGCGGAGAACGGCGGACGACAAACGTAGAGGTGCGGCTGGTTTCAATCGAACGCTGAGTCTTGTACCATCTTCACGGCCACACGAAGACTCTCTTATTTCTTGAGCGGTGCCAGCCAGTTCGTGACTAACTGGAGCGGAGCCGGGGCTTCGTCCTGGGAATGGTTTACCAGCACACGCTTGCCATCAGAGGAGACGTCGAACGCTACGCCTATCCCGGGCGAAGCGGCGTGGAACAGGCGCTGGGGCGTGCCGACTTCGACCTCCTGTCCCTTCGGGATCACGGTACAGACAAAGATATTGTCATTAAGATCCTTGAAGAACAGTTCCCTGCCACTTCCACTCCATGCAGGATAGGCTCCGGTGTTCACCGATACTCTCCATTTTCCTTTTCCCTCCGGAAAACTTGTTACATAGATTTCCTGCTGCCCGGATTCGTCGGAAGCGTAGGCCACCCATCGGCTGTCGGGAGAAATTCGATACGCAGAAAGATTGGACTGCTGGGAAGGCGGCTGCACGGCCGCCACCGGCTTGGCGTCTCCGCTCACGGGTCTTATCCAGAGCGAAACCATCTTCTCACCCTCGCCCCAAAGGTAGGTTATATACTTTCCATCGGGCGACCAGCCCGGGCTGTGGTAGTTGTTCTGGTCGGCAACCAATGTTTTCTCAGTGCCGCTGCCGTCTGCGGCTTTGGATCGAATTTCGACATTGCCGCCCCCTGACGTCACCAGCGCCGAGAAGATCAGCGCTTTCCCGTCCGGCGACCAGGCAGGTTCTTGAACTACCTGCTGATCGAAGGTAATCCGAGTCTTGGTCTTTCGGTCGAGGTCCAGCGTCCAAATGCCAGTCCCGCTTGCAAATGCAACCCGCTTGTTATCCGGAGAGAGCCGCACATCCCGCACCCCCAACAGCGCGCGCGCATTCGTGATCGTCGTCTCTTGAGGGTCGTAGTCGGCGAGCGTCTTACCGGAGCGGTCGAACAACACCAGATGGCTTTTTGCCGAATCGATACTGCCTCGCTGGTAAATCAAGAGTCCATTCTGCGAGACCGCAAAAATGCTGCGCCAAACGCCAATGTCGTCGCGGAGGTTACTCACCACGGGAATTGGCGATCCCGACAGAGTGCCTTTTTGCGGATCGAAGGGCTGCGCCACTAACGCGGTATTGGCACGGTAGAGAAGATAGCCGGATGCGTACTGCGCTGCAGAATCGGTAGCCAGAACCAGGCGAGTTTGCGTGCTGTCGATGGACCCGAAGTAGATTCCATTTTCTTTGGGATCGCTTCCGGTATGGCTGGTGGCGAGAAAAATGAAATGTTTGCCGTCGGGCAGACACCACGGCCAACGATGTGTGGTGTGCCTCGCCCTATTGATTATTGTCGCGGGTTCCGCAGCACCGCCTTGCGCGCTCACCTTCGCCAGCGGGCCTATAAAATCGGGGGCGAACACGATTACGTCGCTGGGGCTCCAGCTTCCGCCGCGGGAATTTGGCGCGTCGGCGACGGTAGCGACAGGGCCGCCGGCGGCGGCAATTCTCATAAGCTTGCCGCCAGTAAAGAAACCGATACTGTGGCCGTCGGGCGACCAGAAAGGATGCGAAGCGCCATTGGTTCCTTCAAGGGCCTGCGCCGAGTCACTGTTCAGCGAGCGGACCCACAGCAGCTTGGTGTCACCAGAGTGCGCGACAAAAGCGACCTTGTCGCCTTGAGGGGAAAGAACGGGCATGCCGCCAGCGTCGCCGGTGCTGTCGAGAGAGAACTTATCTGGCGGAGGGATTTCGGCGTGCAGCGAGAGCTGCGCTTCGGAGGATTTAGCCCAGCGGTATCCGGAGAATCCGGCTAAGGCCATGAAAGCGAGCAGAAGCGCAGTCGCCCAGGTTGCCCAACTCTTGTTGAATCGGGAAAGCGATTTTGCGGATTTATCCGGCGCTGATTCGGCCACCCAGCGCAGGTCCATCGCGACGTCATGCGCGGATTGGATGCGGTCGGCGGGATCTTTGGCAAGGCAGGCACGTACCACGCGATCGAGCATCGGCGGCGTGAGGGGCTGGCTGGCGCTAATGGGATCTGGATCTTTTTCCAGAATCGCGCTGAATACGCTGAGTTGCGATTTACCTTCGAAAGCGCGATGGCCTGTGATCATTTCGTAGAGCACGCATCCGAGGCTGAACAGATCACTGCGAGCGTCGGCTTCCGCTCCTTGCAAAACTTCTGGAGCCATATACTGGAAGGTTCCGACGATCGAACCTTTCTGCGTCAGCGGCGATACAGCCGCGGTGAACGATGCGAGGTTCATCGTCGGCGTGGAAGGAGTAAGCGGACCGATGGCCTGCGTGGCAACTGACATTTCTGGTTTTGCCAGCCCGAAATCCATTAGCTTTGCGCCGGCCTTCGTCAGCATGATGTTGGCGGGCTTCAGATCGCGATGGATGATGCCTTGCTGATGCGCCTTCTCCAGGGCTTGCGCGATTTCTATTCCAATCTTCAGAACCTGATCAAGCGGAAGCGCGCCCTTCTCCAGTCTCTCGGCGACAGTTTGGCCTTCGAGATACTCCATGACCAGGAAGTCGGTGCCGTCCTGAGTGCCGATGTCGTGGAGTGTGCAGATATTGGCATGCTGCAGCGCAGAAATGGCTTTGGCTTCGCGCTCCATGCGTTGTTTCAATTCCGGGCTCGAGGACAGGTGGGACGGTAGAACCTTGATGGCAACAGTGCGGTCAAGGCGGGTGTCCCTGGCGCGATAGACTTCGCCCATGCCGCCGACGCCAAGCGGGGAGAGGATTTCGTAGGGACCGAGTTTGGTGCCAGCGGTTAGGGTCATGCTTGCGCGCAATTATAGCCCGTGCGCGGGTTGCAGCGGATGAGCACCGGTTCCGTCTGGTTGATCGGCCCACCGGAAGCTATCCAGAAACGAGGATGGAGCGCCGTGAGCGAAATCCTATTTGAGCCCCTTGACCAAATAGAGCTCGGAGAGCAGGCGAGTGTAACTGTAAATGTAGGCTCGACCGTCAGAACTAAAATGAATGTTAGCGATGCCATGAAGTCCCGCTACGTCGGGAGGAGCCATTTCTCTGAAAAACTGCCTCTGTCCGGTCAGAACATTCAAGCGGTAGACCTTGGCCGGTGCCTGATTCCACTGATACACGTATAACCAGCGCGGATCTGAGGTCCAGGCGAAACCTTCGCCCGTCTGCAAGCCTGGAATTGGGCGCGGCTGTCCACCTTCTACCGGATACAACCAGCCTCCACCACCAGCAAGACCGTTGCCGGCAATCCATTTGCCGTCCGGTGAAATCAGGCAGAAAGTAACTCCCTCCGGCGTCACAGGACGTGGTTTGCCACCTTCTATGTCCTGAGCGAAACACTGAACGCCATGCCCGGGCCGATTTGCAGAAAAAACGATTTGCTTGCTATCCGGCATCCAGCTAGGTCCGTGCCAATACTGCTGAATGTCGCTTGAGTCCATTTGCCTGGCCGTGCCTGCTCCAGTCGGCAACAGCAGAAGATGAGCATCAGAAACAACCGTGGACGCCCATCTTCCATCTGGAGATAAATGGCCCGCCATTCCCTGGCCAAGTGGGATGGGTGGCGATCCGCGCATGTCCCGTACGGCAACGGTATAGGTTGGCCCAGACTCAACTCCCTCTTCGTCGAAGAGCACAGTGTTACCGTCTCCGGAGATATCCGTGGGGACCGACCAATCCCGCCATGAGACCTCTTTCTCCGTGGTGGCTCCCGGCGCCAGAGCCATCATTCCGACGCGTTCTTCATCGCGGGTTAAAAGGACTCTGCCGTCGGAGGCGATGTCCTGCAGGGTAACTCCTCCGGGTGAACGGAAGATCAGACGTTGGTGACCCGATAGATCTACAGCATAAATTTGACGTTCGCTTCCGGCTTGGGCAGCCGAGAACCAGATCTCGGTTCCATCGGCAGACCATGCCAACCCTTCGACACTTACCCAGGACGCAGAGACAACCCTCTTGTGTCCTTCAAGATCGACAACCGAGACGACACCCTTGTCGTCCGGATAAAGCGGGTGGTCGAGGAATGCGACTTGATCCCCTTTGGGCGAAATCCGCGGATGGCCGATCCAGCCGGCAGTTTCATACAGAACATGGCCGAGCGGAAATTCCAGCCGCTGTTTGCCGTTTACATTGCGGACGGCCGCTAACGTCGCCCCGTCGGTAGACCAATCAGCCCAGTCGATATTTTCAGCCAGCTGACGAGGAGATCCGCCCGTCAGTGGGACTTGGCCAAGAGTTCCCCGCCCTGCGAACAGGAAACGATTATCGACCGACTGCAGCACCGCCATTTCGCCTGAAGAGGAAACCGCCAGCAGCCGCGTTGCGGTGAATCCGAGGCTTCTCGCTCCGGGGATTTTCGGGTCGGTGGAGAATATTTCAGTTGGTCCACCGTCCCAGGAGGCGGCATAGATCACGCCGTGACCGTCGGGCGCAAACCGGGCTGAATAAACGGTACCGCGACTAGAAGTCAGTTGTTGAAAATCTGGCGGCTGCCATTTGGCCGTTCGGTGGCCGACGTAAACGCCAGAGCCAACGAGGATCCCGGAGATCACGACTGCGAGAACTGCCAGGAGCGTGCGGTTTAATCCCGATAGCACTCTGCCGGGCCGATCGCCGTTGATCGGCGGCAGCTCCGGATGCGTATCCACCGGAGCTTCGTCCAGCGTGGCCACAAAGCGGTAACCGCGACGTGGCACCGTCTCAATGAAGGAGGGATTTTCGGCTGAATCGCCCAGAGCAGCGCGCAGCTTCCCGACCGCGACATTCACTGCGTGGTCGAAGTCTCCAAAACTGTCTTCGGGCCAGATACGCGACTGCAGTTCCTCGCGAGTGACCAGGTCTCCTGGGTGCTCCAGCAGAACCTGCAGCACTTTGAAGGGTTGATCCTGGAGTTTGATGCGGCTTCCGGACTTGCGGATCTCTCCGGAGGGGAGATCGGCTTCAAACGCCCCAAAGCGTATTGTCCGGTTCCCGTTATTCACCGTCGCCGTCCCGTTCGCAGGAAAGTCTAGCATTTTAGGTCGCCTCTCCTATCGACGCTGTAGACGCTAATTGGTTTCTTAAATCCGGGCGGAGACTACCGTCTCCACATGTCTCCTGCGTGTCTCCTGATCCGAGATCAACTGTCGATGTAAAAGCTAGGTGCTGTGAATTGAGATCGTTGGCCCTGATCGAATATAGCTTTCGACGTTGGGCGGATTTGCGAACGCAGTTGGATCGCCTAAACACGAGAAAGGAACGACCATGAAGCTTACGGGATGGATGAAAACGACTTTCGCTGGAGTCCTGTCAATCGGCGCCCTAACCAGCAGTTCGGCAGCTCAAGACAAGCCTCAGGAACCCACGCGGGAAGTGCACCTGGTAACCGCTTCCACGCCGCGCGAGCGGCAGATCGCACTGGCCTTGAGCGCGGCCCCTACCGAGGTGTCGAGTGAGGCCACAGTTTATATTTTGGGGCCCAAAGGCTACGAGAAGGTTCGCGAAGGCACGAACGGCTTTAGTTGTTTGATTGAGCGGTCATTCAGAGGGACAACGCAAACTTCGTCGGCGCCGGCGTGCTTCGACGCCGAGGGCAGCCGAACGATTATGGTTGCCTATCTGCGCAGGGAAGAACTACGGGCACAGGGCAAGTCCGAGGAGGAGATCAAGGATGACATCGCGAATGGCTACAAGGATGGCCGCTTCAAAGTGCCCGGTCCCGGTTTCCTTTTCATGATGTCGAACGAAAACTATGTCTACGATTCCGAGTCCAAGAAGAGCGGTTTCGTGCCCCCGCACTTGATGTTCTATGCGCCTAACAAGACCGCGAAGGATGTGGGATATGAATCGGTATCGCCCACAATGGTGCCTCATCTGACGGGAAGCGGGATAGGGCCGGAATCATTGCTGGTCGTAGCCGCGGAAAAGCCGTCGCAGGGTGACTCCTCTGGCGATTCCCATAAGCACTAAGGGAGGGCTTGGTAGCGGGGATGTCGCAAGTCTGATAAGCACGGCTTTCGTCCACCATACGCAGGAGGTGATTGAGGATTGATTTACGCGTGCTTGTCTCAGCGAAATCAATGGGGAAGGATCTTGATCTCGGATTTGAATTCGTGATAGTTGCGGAAGTCAATGATGTTGTGGCTGCAGTTGCTGGTCCCCCGTTCACAACCCAGCGCCTCGGCATGGACTGGAAGAAGAAACGATGTCTCGCCAAGCCTCACGTTCGCATAATCAAGCGCGGTTTCGACCGTATCCATCGGGAAATCTGACGGTATGTTGCGGGCCTGCATCTCGATTCGCAGGACGCGCGCGGTGTTTGGATCTATCCATACGGAGCCGGCGTAAGCCGGAGACACATTCTGAGATCCGGCATGCAACATCCAGTGTGAATTTTCGCTCAGCACCTGAAAGTCGTAAACCTGGGCATTGAAACCCGAAATAGGAGACGCACCACCAGACCGGAATTGCGCGTGTGTAGCAGGGTGAAAAAGATCCAGCAGTATGGACGCAAATTCTCCGGTTGACCAGGACCCATCGATCTGCTGCAGGGGCTTGTCCGTGGGGCGGTCATTGATCTTCACGTTCCGATAACTTTCCTGCCCGTCCTCAAAAACGATTTCAGCCGAAACCGTGTCCAGTGGCATTTTCTCCTCGCGGCCTCGCTGGGTAAACCGCGACATGAACTCCTGGCAAACAAAATTGGGAAGCTTCTCGGAAAACTGGAACGCCGCCGCTCTAGCCCGTTCGATTAAAGCTTCGGAAGGAGTCAGCGAACGCGTGGGTACGGAGTCCGGAGGGCGAGACGCGACCGGCGGCGGATCAGGACAGGGAGGCAGAGCCGGCTGTGTACCTCTTTGCAAAATGGGAGGAACGTCGGAGCAAGGAGGCGTCGTACTCTGGGCTTGCGATTGGGCTGCGGATGGCGTGGCCAAAGCAAGCCCTAAGGCGACCACGGCGCCAGCCAGACGAAGCCAGCGTCCCGTAGATTGAAGGCTGCATCGTTTCACAGACTCACTTCCTTCTGAATTTAGCACAATTCACGGGAATTTTAGGTTCCGAAGTTCCCGAAAAATCACCAACGTGATCGCGGCTAAGTCGAAACACACACTCCCCCCTTCACTCCAATCCTTCCACCACGTACAACGTTCCAAGAACTCGCACGATGCTGTAGGCATATGTTTTACTGCGCTCGGCGTATACCAGCCTCACATCTTGGGTCGAACCCGCTTTCTCGCTGGGTTCCACGGTCTGAAGCAGCGATCGCTTTCCGCTCGGGATGTCCACACGATAGATGCGGCCTTCCCACGGTGTGGCCGAAACCACTAACAGGCCTTTTCCATCTTCGGTCCATTTTTCAATTTGATCGTGGGGCTCCATGCCCGGGATCACTTGCAGCTTCTGTGTCTGTCGATCAAGTACCACGGCCTCCGCGGAACCGTTCCGGCCGGCGATCCGGTTTCCATCCCTGGCTATAGCGCTGCCAACAAAATCGGGAGGACCCAAAGGCTGCGGCTTTCCCCCCTCCATATCCATTTCGTATGATCGCAACGGTTGTCCCTCGGTTGCCCCGGTCAGCAGCAGATGCTTGCCATCAGGAAACCAAACGACATTCCCCAGACTAGTAATGTCTCCCACTGGCAACCGATGGCTTTCCCCGGTTCCAATCGGGTTCAGGCCGACCTGCGGCGGTCTGGTCACAATTCTGGTAGCAACGATCGTTCCATCTGGCGAAAATTTCGGCCCTCCTCCAGGTCCGAGCGCCACCGGCGGAGAGCCATCCAGTTTCCGGTAAACCGACAGATACAAGGGTCCTGCCGGTCCTCCCCATTCCAGGAACACGATCGCCTTCCCGTCCGGCGAGATGTCTCCCAACATGGATCCATCGAACCATTCGAGGCCGTGCCGTTCTTTGCCTGTGACGGAGTCACTCCCGGAGATCTCCGTGCGGTGCTGCTCACTCGCCAGAAGCACGCGACCGTCCGCTGCAATATCCAGTATCCGCATTCCTTGCGGAGTCGTGAGGATTTCCCTCTGCTTCCCCCCAAGGCTCACTCCATACAGTTGGCGGTCCGTCGAATCGGAAGCGGTGAACCATATCTCCTTCCCGTCCCGCGACCACGCCAGCCCCTGTAAAGTTGCGTACTCCCTGGTCAGTTGCTTACGCTCGCCGGTAGCATCGAAAACGCATACCCAGCCCCGGTCATCGGCGTATACCGGATGTTCCACAAATGCGACTTCCTTGCCTGAGGGGGACACTCGGACATAATCGAGGTAGCCAGCGGTTGCGTAAATGACTTTTCCCGCCGGATACTCCAGCGGGCGCGTAGTCCGCCGCAATCACGTCCTTCTCTTGCGAGCGCGGCGTACCACCGGCCATCGGCGCCTGTGCCATCGTGCCACTCAGAAAGTACGGCCCACTCACCGGGTCTACTGCAAGTTCCATGTCCCCGCTGGCGGAAAGAGAGAGCAGAGTCGCACTCGGAAGATCTACTTTCGTGGATTGCGGAAACTCCATCCGTACGGTGTAGACCTGCAGAGGGTCGCTGTTCCACTGCGCGCTGTAAACGACGGTTTGCCCATCCTTCGCAAAGCGCGCATTCGCCAGATAGCCCTGCCGATACGTCAGCCGGCTAAACTTCGGCTGTGGTTTTGCGGCCGACCACTTTCCCAGGAACCACAGCCCTACCCCCAGCGCCAACATACCAAGGGCCACGGCTGTCAAGGGCAGCCAGGCTCGCTTTACCTTCAACTGCGCTACGGTCTTCGTTGACGACGATCCGCTCAGTGATTCGATGGCAAAAGCCAGATCACTTGCCGACTGGAATCGTCGCTCGACATTCTTCTCCAGGCATCGGGTCAAAATCCGCTGCAGTCCCAGTGGACCTTGCCAACCGGTTTCGTTGAGCTCCGGCGGCTCTTCCCGCAAAACTGCGGTCATCGTTTCCGCGGAGGTCTCGCGTTTGAAGGCGCGGTTGCCGGTCAGCATTTCGTACAGCACGGCACCAAAACTAAAAATATCGGAGCGCGCATCGCTCGACTCACCCCGCACCTGCTCCGGCGACATGTAGCCGACGGTTCCCAACACCATACCCGGCAAGGTCGCCGGACTTGCCAGCGTCGCCAGAGTGTCGTTTCTTTCCTCAGGCCGCATGAGCTTGGCCAACCCGAAATCCAAGACTTTGACTCGTCCATCGCGCGTAATAAACACGTTCTCCGGCTTCAGATCCCGGTGCACGATTCCCTTCTCATGCGCGGCCGCGAGTCCCTGCGCGATGCCGAGCGCATATTCGATCGCGCGTCGCACCGGCAGCGGCCCGGCTTCAAGCTTCTCCCGCAGGGTTTGCCCTTCAAGAAGTTCGCTGACCAGAAACGGTGTACCGTCGTGTGCCCCGATGTCGTGGATTCCGAGAATGTTTGGGTGGTTCAGCGCCGCGATGGTTCGCGCTTCCTGTTCGAAGCGCCGCAATCGGTCCGGATCTTTTGCCAAGCCTTCGGGCAGCACCTTGATCGCAACGTCGCGTCCGAGCCGCGTGTCGAGCGCTCGGTACACTTCTCCCATGCCGCCCGCGCCGAGCAGCACAACGATTTCATACGGGCCAAGTCTCGTGCCAGAAGTGAGAGCCATCGGTCGGCGCAATTATAGCGTGCGCAGCACGTCGGAGCAGATGTGGCGATTCTGTATTCCCCTTTGCCCGTCATCCGAGCAGAATCTAGGACTGGCGGGCACAAGCCAATGTTGCATGCTCATTACAGGAATTTTTTCAGCCACCACTAACGGCGGGAACGATGGAGATCTCGCATCCGTCGGGGACGGAGCTCGCGAGCCCACCCGTGTACCGCATGTTTTCGTCACCGATGAAAATATTGACGTGCTCCCGCACTTGCCCCTGCTCCGTCGCGATGCGATCCCGAAGGCCCGGATAGATTATCCAGAGCGCCGACAACGCCTCAGCCAAAGTCTTAGGTGAGTGCTCGATCTGAACTCTACTGTGTCCAGCGGTAAATTCTCGCAATGCCCCCGGAATGTGAAAAGTGACCGGCATCAATCACCGTTTCGGTCGACGCGCCTTGCTTTTCTGCTTAGACTTCGTTGGATGTGAAGGCGCTGACACTCTAGGCGATGTCGGCCGAAGAACGCTAGACGTATTCCCGAAGACTGCATTCCGCACACAGACGACTGACGGCAACCCCTCCAGTATCCTTTGCCACGTCCTGCCTTCATCGCGAGAGCCAAACAACTGTCCGCTCCGTGTGCCAAAATAAATTCCCATCGGGTCGAATGAGTCCGCCGTCATGGCATCGCGCAGAACGGTTTCGTAAGCGCGTTTTTGTGGCAGGCCACGCGAAAGAGGTTCCCACGAGGCGCCGCCGTTTCGGGTTCGATAAACTCTCAGCCGACCGTCGCACGCGCAGCGAAACTCGTCAGACTCAACTGGAACGATATACACGCAGTCGGGATTCCTGGGGTGCGTAATCATGGCGAAGCCAAAATCCGAGGGCACACCGTTGGCGATGTCATGCCAGTTCTCGGCACAGTTATCGGAGCGGTACAATCCCCAATGACTTTGCAAAAAGAGTCTCTCCGGGCGCGCGGGGTGCATGGCGATTTTATGCACACACTGCCCGAACACGGGATACTTTTCGGGCATCGTCACAGCGCGGATGCCTTGGTTTTGCGGTGTCCAACTAAGTCCGCCATCGTCGGTCCGGTAAACGCCGCCAGCCGAGATTGCCACATACATACGCTGGTTGTCGTTGGGGTCGAGCACAATGGTGTGCAGAGCCAATCCTCCGTTTCCCGGCATCCAGCGGGGACGATGCGGATGATCGAACAACCCTCGCACTAGCGACCAGGTTTCGCCTGCGTCGCGGGTTTCGAAAAGAGCAGCCGGTTCTACACCACAAAAGAGTACGTTAGGTTCCTCGGGCCGGCCGGGCACGATCTGCCAGATGTTTTTCAAGGAAACGCCGGCATCGGTGGGAAATCTAATCGGGGCCTGCTGGGGATTGGTCCAGCTTTTTCCGAAGTCGTCGCTTGATCGCAGAAGGGTTCCCCAATAACTCGACGTCGAAGCCCATATGCGGTGTTGGCCTCCGCGGTTGTCGTAGGCCATAGCGTAAACACTGTGCCCGTGGAAATAAGGCCCCCCGACCTCCCAACGGCTGCGCTGCGCATTGGAACGAAGGATAAATGCTCCTTTCGTTGTTCCCACTAACAAAAGAAAGTCTCCATTCCTGACGTGCGCGTGTTGCACACTATGCAGGACCGTCGTCTTGGGTGCGTTCAAATCGGGAGCAGGACCGGCGGAAACGATTCCCGCTGACTGAACCGCTTCCAGAGCTGCCTGAACTTCACTGGCGCGTTGATAGCGCTGTATCGGTTCCTTGGCTAGGCAGCGTTGAATGATGGACCAAAGGCCGGGAGGAATCGGCGGGCCAAGCGGGTTCGGGACCTCACGCATGATAGCCGAGCTGATCTCAAAACCCGTGCGGCCCTCAAATGGTAATCGTCCGGAAAGCGCTTCATAAAGCACTACTCCCAGCGCCCATAGATCGCTGCGATAGTCGGCCGCCTCGCCTCGCAAGATTTCTGGCGCCATATAGGGCAAGGTACCGCTCATGCTGGACGCGTCCTGGATCGACGCAAAGGATCGGGTAGTGGTATCGAATAGGCCGCTGCCTACCTGTTTGGCCAAACCGAAATCGAGCACTTTGACCAGACCGTCGGCAGTGACGACGATGTTTGCCGTCTTCAGATCGCGATGAAGGATGCCGCGGTCATGAGCTCGCGCAAGTGCGCTGGCAATCTGAACCCCATACCGCAGGACTGACTCTGGCGGCAGCCCCGTATCCGCGCACAGCGCATGCAGCGACTTGCCCTCGACCAGCTCCATCACGATGAAGAGCTCACCCTCATTCTCGCCAACTTCGTGGATGGTGCAGATGTTGGGATGAGAGAGAGAGGAAGAGGCGCGCGCCTCGTGCAATAGCCGCTCGCTCGACGATGTGTCAAGGTGAGCATCCTTATTGACGACTTTCAAGGCCACGTCACGGTGCAGCACTTCGTCGTAGGCGCGATAAACAACCCCCATTCCTCCTTCCCCAATCTTCGCCACGACACGGCAATGACCGAGAACTTTACCGATCACAAGGTTCTCCTTGCGCCAATGTTAGGCTGCGCTTCAGATTTGCGTCAATGAATGCGTGAATTATGTGAGCACCGGGATTGCGGATGGCGCACCCGCAAGCCAATTTTCAAGGTGTACCACAACATCTACTGGCGTTTTTTCGGCGCGTCGAGCCTATCGGAATGTACGATGGGGAGACTCATCGGTCGAGCAGTTGGCGCTAGAATCGAACGCCGGACATAAACCCGCTGTTCATGGTCCGGAGAACATGGTCGGAGAATGAAAACTTCATGACCATCCTCGCCCGCTTAGATCGCTGGAAGGAGCAGGGCGCGATATCGGCGGACCAGCACACCCATTTGGCGGGTCTCTCGCGTAGAGAACCCTTCTCTATTTTTCTCGAGCTGAACCTTCTTCTCTACGCCGGCGTTGTGGCGTTCGTTGTCGGACTCGGTTGGACTGTCACAACGTGGTCGCGGCAACTCGGTGATATCGTCGTCCTGACGGTGCTTTCCGGCATACTCGGCGCCTGTTCTTGGTATTGCTTTTCGCGTGCGCCCGCCTGGTCCCCCACAGAAACGCCTGCGTCGAGTCCAATTTTCGACTACGTGCTTTATCTCGGCAGCCTCGTCTGGTGCGTGGAACTTGCTTACCTGGAGAACCGTTTCCACGTGCTTTCCGGACAATGGGATCTTTATCTCTTGCTGAGTGCCGGCCTGTTTTTCTTTCTCGCGTACCGTTTTGATAATCGCTTCGTACTGTCGCTCGCTTTGTCCTCACTCGCCGGGTGGTTTGGGCTCACCATCTCGCGCTGGCCGTCCCATCAGGATGCGGAGTATCGACGATACGCCCTTCTTTACTGCCTGCTGGTCGGCGTCGGCGGGACGGTTCTTGAGCGCCGCGGCCTCAAACCGCATTTCTTCGGCACTTATCTGAATGTCGTAGCCAACCTTCTTTTTTGGGCAGTGCTCTCCGGCGTGTTCGATCGGCAGGGCTACGGCTTATGGTTTTTCGCCCTGCTGATCGCCTGTGGCGCGTCTCTCGCCTGGGGCCTGACGCGCCGGCAGTTTGCCTTCGTTGCTTATGCCGCCGTTTACGGATACGTGGGCGCAAGCTGGATGCTCATCCGCGGCGTCAATGATCTAACCGCTGTCCTGAGTTATTTCGCAATTACCGCGATTGTGATGTTGGTGGTGCTGATCCAGATCGCGCGCCGCTTCGGGAGGCCGGAGTGAGACTCTACAGTGCATCCAGCGAAGAAACGCTGCGTGCCCGCCAACTCCTGACGGATTGGGCCAACGAAGGCTTTCTGACCAAGGAGCAGTACCAGCGTTTGGAACAGGAAACGGTATCTGAGCTCCGCACCACCAACATTTTCCTCCGGCTGGTCTTGTTCTTCTTCACTCTGGTCACCGTGGGCGCCGCCGTCGCGCTGTTCTTCGTGGGTTCGGGACCATCAGAGCAAACTATCGGCGTTTTCTTGCTGATCTTTGCTGTAGTCTGCTACGCGGCTGCCGAATACTCCGTTTTCCAAGCCGGCCTCTATCGCTACGGGATCGAAGAGGCGCTCGTCGTCTGCTCGGTTGGTTTTCTATGCGCTGGAATACAGTTCGCCTTTTTCAGCGACAGCCCTTATTCGCCGAAGCTGGAGTCTTTGGTTCCCGCCGTCGGAGCCGTCCTTTCGCTTTGGATATGGCGCCGCTTCGGCCTTTGGTATGCATTTCTCGCGGCGATGATCTTTGTCGCCTTTTTGCCAGGCTATTGGACCTCATCCCACTCGGCGCAGCATCTGATCGTCGCCGGATTCTATGCAGCTGGGCTAGTATGCGTAGCCGCTGTACGCTCCCGCCACCGCTTCGATTATCTCGACGACGCTTATTCGCTCGTCGAAGCGTTTCTCTGGCTTGGTATCTACCTTGCCGTCAATCTCCAGCTTTCGTCGTTCAAGCTGCCCACACAATGGTGGAGCGGTCCTCGGGCCGCCTCCGAATTCGCAAGGCCTTTCTACTGGACCACGTGGGTGCTGATCTGGTGCCTCCCGCCGATCGTGCTCGCGCGCGGCGTTCGCAAGAAGGACCGCTTCGTGATTGCGGTTGGTGCGATCGTCGCCGTCCTGACTTTCGTTTCTAATAAGCCGTATCTCGGCTGGGTGCGGCATACGTGGGACCCGATAATCCTGGGCATATTGTTGACCGGTGTCGCGGTCTTCATCCGCCGCTGGCTTGACGCGGGCTCGAGCGGAATTCGCCACGGCTTTACGGCCGAGCGCTTATCGGGAAAGGACAAGCGCTGGATGGACGCGGGGTCCGCCGTATTCGGCCTGCTAACGCCCCAGTCAATGACGCCGGCGCCGCAAACCGGCACAAAACATTTTCGCTTCGGTGGGGGAGCTTCGGGAGGCGGAGGCGCCACCGGCGATTTCTAAAAGGCCGCCGCGTGGATGTGGCCTCGGCTGAAATAGAATCCCATAATTAATGCACATCGGCGAGCTTCTGCTTATTTCTCATTTGAGCTGTATGCCAGAGCTCATCTGAATATCGGTTCCGGTCGTGATCAGGAGCGTGCGCAAAGGGATGAATACTATGTCGAAAAGACCTCGAAGAATCGTTCCCAGAGTATGGCTAGGGCTCACTGCGGGCATGCTGATGGTCGGGCTACCGGTCGCAGCCCAGCAATTGGAGAACGACAAACTGTCTCTCACCGTCGACTCACAGAATGGGTCGTATCAGCTGGCAACGCATAGTGGCCCACCCTTTCTTATCGCGCGCGTGGGGGCACAGGTTGAGCACCAATGGCTGCGCTCGAGTGATTACCCGAGTCACCGTGCCTCGGAGTCTGTATTCGATGATGAACTCGGCTCCGGGCGCGAGGTGACGGTCACTTGCAGCGGACTGGACGGCAAACCCGATCTGATTTACGTCGTGCAGCTTTATGACCACCGTCCCTACGGCACTGTGCAAGTCAAGGTGCACAACAGCACTGGGAAACAGGCCAGAGTGCAGGCGATCCGCAGTGTGGAGGCAGTCGGTCAGCCGCCGGTCAATCTGGGTGGCGTTGCGCCCAGCGATCGGATTCTTTCCGATAGTTTTAGTGAGGACTGGCCTGACTTGAAGATTTACAACCTCGACCAGGCGCCCGGTGGAATGCATCGTGGCGTGGGCAGCCAACTGATCTACAACCGTGACAGCGGGCAGAGCTTATTTCTTGGCGCACTTACTTCCGACCGATTTCTGACCGTGATGCATCTGAGAGCTGAGGGTGTGGGCGCACAAACTAAGATTGTGTCCTACACCGTCGAATCCACTGGAACCACGGAAATCCAGAAGGATTTCGACCTCAAGGATTCTCCCGCGGACAACCAGATAGAGTTGAGTGTTCCCGTAGCTCCAGGGCAGGACTTGTCCTCCGAGCGATTGTTGCTCGAGGCTGGAGCGGACTATCACGATCAACTGCTCGCCTACGGGGACGCAATTCGGCGGCTGCGCCATGCCCGCGTCGCCGGTGAGACTCCGGTCGGCTGGTGGAGTTGGACAGCCTACTATGGCGCGATCAACCAGGGCGAGACCCTGGCCAATGCCGACTGGCAGGCTGAGCATCTGAAGTCTTTCGGCTATAAGTATTTTCAGATTGATGAAGGGTATCAATATGCCCGTGGAGAATTCACTACCGCAAATGCAACCCAATTCCCGGATGGCATGCGCTTCGTCGGCCACCACATTACCGAGGAGGGCCTTACATTCGGCATATGGACCGCCCCTTTCGAAGTGACAAGCCGGGCTTGGGTTTACGAACACCACAAGGACTGGCTGGTCCACAACGCCAAGGGCCAACCCACCCCGATCGGCGACGTCTGGAATCAAGGAACCGACATAATTTACGCGCTCGACACAACCCATCCCGCGGCACAGGACTATCTTCGCCAGACCTACAGGACGCTGGTCCGTGAATGGGGTGTCCGCTTCATCAAGCTCGATTTTATGGACACCACCGCGATCGAGGGTCTCCGTTACCGTCCCAACACGACTGCGCTAGAAGCTCAGCGCATCGGCCTGCAAATCATCCGCGACACTGTGGGTGACAAGGTGATCTTGGACAAAGACGGAAGTCCTATGCTCAACCCGGTGGGACTCGTAGATACGGGCCGGATCTCCGCGGACACGGGACACAGCTTTGAGAGGACAAAAAATGCTGCACCTGGCATTGCCGCCCGGTTCTATATGCACCGCAACTTTTTCGTGAATGACCCGGACGCCTTCAACGTTACTGACAGCTACCTCATGGAAGATCGAGAGCCCCTCCCCCCAGTCTCGCTCGCCGCGGCCGAGGTATCGATCGCGCTTTCCGCGGTGTCGGGCGGAATGTATGAAATCGGTGACGACATGCTGCTCTTGGGCTCTGAGAAGGACCGGCTGGCGCTGGTGGAAAACCGGGATCTGCTGAACACGCATAAAGTGGGGCGAGCTTCCACGCCGGTCGATCTGATGACCTACGAAACGCAAGATGAACAGCCCAGCATTTTCTTTCTCCGTGAAAGCCCGCGTCAAGCCATCTTGACGGTTTTCAATTGGACGAGCAGCGCTCGCTCGCACTCCCTGAAACTTGCGGACCTCGGATTTTCTGTCGGCCACACCTTTGCAGCGACGGATGTGCTGAACTCGAATGAGCCTGTTGCGCTGATGGGCGATGTAGTCCGGATCGAGAATCAACCCCAGACGGTCAAGGTAATCAAGTTGATTGATACCAGCGTTGCCGCGACTGCCCCGACGGTTACCGCGCAAGTGCCTTCAGCAGCGAAGGCCGGTGAGACCATTTATTTTTCGGTGCAAGCCGATACCAACGCTGTGCCTGCAGTCTCCTATCGCTGGGATTTCGGCGATGGCACGAGCACCGAGGGGGCTCACGTATCTCACTGCTACACCAGAGCGGCAGATTTCACCGTTCGGGTCACGGTAGATGGAGTAGACGGCGTACCGGCGGAGCAAAGTTTCCAAATCAAGGTGACTGGCAATCTGAACGTGATGCCCAAGCTTACCGAAAATCGGCGCTTCGTCGAGCCAACCGACCGCGGACGATGACCTTCCGCGTCGTCGCCAGCACGAAGGCACCCAATGCGATTGCCTTAACTACCTTTCGGTTGATCGATTGTCCCCTTCGATCGGATCTAAAATACACTCCCACTTTTAAACCTATGATGCGGTAATCATTGTCGATCGTTGCCTTATAAATACCAACCGGTATGTATGTTGACATTGCAAGACATGTACGTTTGGGCGACTGAACCATCTGTCGCGCAGGCCAGTGCAGAACAGCGCTGGAATCTCCGGAATCTGGGAGTTTCCTGATCTCGCCTTCCATCTGTCACGTCTCGACCAACAAGAGGGACGACCCGTGCCGGCAAGAGCTGCCACGCGACCGGGATGCGTTCTGAGCAAGGTCGGACTAACATCCGAAATCTCATAAGCGCGGATCCAATGATTGCTGCAACTGCTTGAGGAATTGATGACTGCTCTTTGGCTTTCGTCTTGCAATCTTCCAGTTCGCGCGAAACCGGCTTTCCAAGCGGGTTCCGCAACTAAGAGGAGGATGAATGTACCGTCCACGCATATCAACTTTTGTATTTGTTCTGACTGCAGCTTGCTGTCTTTTTGCGAGTCAGCTTCTGCTAGCCCAGTCGTCGACTACGGGTGAAATTAGCGGAACCGTTAGCGATCCTTCCGGCGCCGTAGTCCCCAATGTCCCAGTTACTTTAAAGAGCATCGATAAGGGATTCACACAGAGTGCAACCTCGAACTCGCAGGGTGCATATCGATTTTCGCTGTTAGCTCCAGGTAATTACGCGGTTTCCGCGACAGCGGCAGGATTCAAGACCACCACGGTGACACAACCAGTCGCGGTGGGTGCGGTCGCCATCGCGAATATCATCATGGAACTTGGCACCACGGGGACCACCGTCGAAGTAAGTGGAGATGCCCCGCTGCTGCAAGCAGACAGCTCCGAGATCTCGACTACGATGAATGAACGGGCGGTTCAGAGTTTGCCGAACCCCGGCAATGACCTGAGCTTCATCGCCCAGACCGCGCCCGGTTCCGTGATGAACACTGAGAGCGGTTTCGGCAACTTCTCCAGCTTCGGCATTTCTGCAACTTCGAATTTGTTCACCATGAACGGCATGTATGACAACGATCCGTTCCTGAATCTGAACAACTCGGGCGCAACCAACCTGCTGCTCGGCAACAACGAAATTCAGGAAGCCTCAGTCACTAGCAACGGCTACTCCGGCCAGTACGGCGGCTTCGCTGGCGCCACTGTGAACTACGTGACTAAGTCCGGCTCGAACCAATTCCACGGCAACGCAAATTACTTTTGGAACGGCTCGGCCATGAACGCCAATGACTGGTTCCACAACAACACGACCCCGGCCACTCCAAAGACGTTCGACAATGCCAACCAGTGGGCGGCGTCTTTCGGTGGGCCAATCAAGAAGGACAAGGCTTTCTTCTTCGCCAACTACGAAGGCCTGCGCGTACTGGTTCCAGTGACCCAGACGGTCACTTACCCCAGCCCGCAATTCCAGACTTCGACGTTGGCTAACTTGACCGCGATCGGACAGGGCGCCCAGATTCCCTACTTCCAGAACATGTTTAATCTCTGGAACGCCGCTCCCGGCGCGAGCCGTGCAACTCCCATTCCGCTCGGCGGAGCCTCTCTCGGCGGATGCTCCACGCAAAGCGCTGGAGGACTTAGCGGCGTTGCTTCACTGCTTCCCGGAGCTCCGTTGTTTGGCACTGCAGTTCCCTGCGCCAACAGCTTCCAGGCAGCAGACAGTTCTCTAACTCATGAGTTCTTGTTGGCCGGCAGAGTTGATGTCAACCTCACGAACAGCGATAAACTCTTTATCCGCGCCCAGGAAGACAAGGGGCTCCAAGCCACCTACACTGACCCCATTACCCCACTGTTTAATAGCTCCAGTGACCAGCCCGAATATCAGTCGCAAGCGAGCTGGAACCACAGCTTTGGCACCAAGGCTGTGAACAACTTGGTCGCTGCATTCACCTATTACAGCGCGATCTTCAACACCACCGACCGAGCGGCGTCTCTGGCCGCTTATCCGACAACCCTGTTAATGGCGGACGGCACATTCGCCAACAGCTTCCAAGGGACCGCACTGGGCGGCATAAACTTTAATTTCCCCCAGGGTCGCAATGTCACCCAATATCAGTTCGTGGATGACTTCTCCTACACTCTCGGCACCAAACACACCCTGAAGTTGGGTGAAAACTTCCACCGCTACGACATCGGAGACCACGACCTCGGCAGCCGCTCCATCGGGCTGCTGATTCCGTTCGATATCGGCTCCTTCTATGCCGGAGGTACGGGAGGCACCCAGCTGCAGCAGACTTTCGCAACGTCCTCGGAGGTTCCCATCGGAATTTTTGGGATCGGGTGGTATGTACAGGATGAATGGCGCGCAACTCCTGGGCTGAAAGTGACCTTGGATCTGCGCATGGACCACAATTCCGTTCCAACCTGCCAAACCAACTGCTTTACCAACTTGGCGACAGACTTCGCGGATCTGAACCACAGCGCCGCCATCCCCTACAACCAAGCGCTGGTAAGCGGTCAGCACCAAGCCGTAAACTCGTTTACCACAATCATGTGGCAGCCACGCTTGGGTATTGCCTGGACACCGTTCGGATTGAAGAATACAGTCGTCCGCGGCGGCATCGGCCTGTTCGCCGATACCTTCCCCGGACAAGTTGCCGACAACGCTGCTTTAAACACTCCGAACTACAACAGTTTCACAATTAATTCCACTGGAGCACTGGCACCCAATGTTCCCGGCAGCGTTTTCACCCAGGCTGCCCAGACCAACGCAGCGTTCGCCACTGTGTTCGCTAACGGAGGAACAGTCGGAGATCTTCCTGCGGGCTTCCAATTGCCAAACGTCAACACCGTCAACACCATTAAAAACCCGATGTACGCGGAGTGGAACCTTCAATTACAGCAAGGCATCGGCGCCAACACGTCGATCATCATCAACTACGTCGGCAACCACGGCTACCACGAAACCGTCAACAACCAGGCTGTCAACGCCTACTGCCCACCGGTGGCGGGTGCCTGCCCGAACGGTTTCGTTGGGCTTCCGTCGGCACCGATCGATCCGCGCTTCAATTCCGTGGATCAGATCCAATCCATCGCAGTTTCCAATTACAACGGGTTGACCACATCGGTGCAGCATCGCTTTAGCCATGGTCTCCAGCTGCAGGGTAACTTCACCTGGAGCCACGCCCTGGACGAAGTCTCCAACGGCGGATTCCTTCCCTTCACCGATGATACCAACGCCAGCCCGGTGTTTCCGATCGACCCCAATAACATCCGGCGGATGTACGGCAACGCGGACTACGATACTCGGAAGTATTTCAGCTTGAGCTACGTGTACGAAGTACCGTTCCGCTTCGGACCGAGACCGCTCATGCAAGGCTGGCAACTCTCCGGCACGGCGTTTGCTCGCAGCGGTCTGCCCTACACTGTTACTGACAATGGAGTGGTCAGCGGCCTTTTGGCCGGAACCGGCTACGGAAACGCCGACGTTTTGTTTGCCGGCTACAACGGCGCGGCTCAGGGAAGCTGCGGTGTCGGAGCGGCCTCTTCCACCAATGGCGGCGCGAAATCTCCGTGTTTGAACGCAGCGGATTTTTCACCCATCATCCAGGGGTCTGGCGCCACTCCCAACGCTCCCATCTTCAGCTTCGGCGACCAGCGTCGTAACCAGTTCTTCGGTCCGGGATACTTCGATACGGATTTCACCGTGATGAAGTACACCGGCATCCCGCACTGGGAAAGCGCGAAGCTCGGACTTGGGGTTCAGTTCTTTAACCTTCTGAACCACCCCAACTTCGACCAGCCGGTGCGCGACATTTCCAATGGCTCGGGCCAGTTCGGCCAGATCCTGCGGATGGTCAACACCCCAACCAGTATCCTGGGTTCATTCCTCGGGGGCGACGCTGCCCCGCGTTTGATCCAGTTGACTGCCAAGCTTAACTTCTAGGCTGCGCTTTTCCCTTGCAGGCGGTCTTGCAACTCAAGACCGCCTGTTCTTTCATCGATCATACGACTTGCACTATGAATTCTGCGAATACTGACATGCCGGTTCTTCCCATGGGATTTCTCCCGTCTGACCAAAACATTTCACCAGGCTCAGAACCATTCGATCGTATGGCGACCGTGCCTACGAATATTACTGGAGCCCGACAAGTGATCGAATTGGCGCACAGCAAATTGTGCGGGCTGATACAAGAACGCGAGGCAATCATCAAGCGCATGACAGTTCTCAAGCAGACCATCGCTGGCCTGGTCGAAATATTTGGCGCTGATGGCGTGAGTAAAGAGTATCTCGATTTGGTAAAGCCACCCCGTCGGCACCGGGGAAATAGCTTGACGCAGATCTGTCGTGCCGTGTTGGCCAAAGCATCTGAGCCGCTGACGGCTTATGAATTGGTCGAAAACATAAAAGCAGCAGATGTTACGTTGATACAACGCCAGAAAAATCCGATCGCGTCCGTGTGCTCGATCCTGAGCCGGCTCGCATTCTATGGGGAGGTTCGCAGTGTCGTAGCCGGTTCGGGGAGACGGCAATGGGTATGGACCGAAACCGACCGGAACGGTCGCTTAGCTTGCAGTGAGAATGCATCGAAGTTGTAAGGGCAGGTACGGACCGGACAAAGATATGCATGAGCGTTGGAGAATCTCGAGAGCATTGGCTGTTTTTGCAGTGGCGGCATGCGCGGCTGTTCATAGCCAGTCAGCCCCGGAGCAGATGGCCGATCCGGAGGTGGCGGCGCTGGGAAGTGGATTCGAAGACTGACGTCCGCATCTTTAGCGCGAATTCAAGTCATTACCCATGCCAATAAGAGTGCTATGCAGAAAAATGCAGCAGCCAAGCTAGCTGAGGAGCCGCAAAGTTGTCCGGTATGCGGTGGCACCGGCTGGAAAGATGTTATCTCGGGAAGTGAAAGGCGAGTTACGCGGTACGATTGTTTCCTTCAAACCCATTCTTTGAAAAAGAATGTGAGCCGAATCCTGTGCATGTTCGAGCGCGAGGGCTCGATGACTGACGGTGCTGTCTGGATTTATAACCGTGTGCTTCTGGAGATCTACGATGAGCAAGTTCTAAAATTCCACAAGAGGAGACGTAAATCCTCAAAATCCACAGATGACAGCGAAATCTTGAGGCGCGGGCGCATGTTGAACCTTGAGATTGTGGAGTGAATCGGGTGATCGAAGAACACAACCCAACCGCCGATCTGGCCTTGGAACTGTTGCTGTCGGTGTTCGGAAAGAAGATTCTCTAGAGATTTAGATCAAAGGAGGCTCATGAAGCTCTATCTCCGTTACGTTCTGTTCGCTGCGGTGCTGATAGCAGTGGTGCCGCTCGGCTTCTCACAAGACCCCGGTCTGCCACAGGAAAAAGTCGCCGCCGTGTATGGCCAGAATATTCACTACTTCGAGGTGGGTCGAGGCCCCACGGTGATTCTTCTGCACGGTCTCGGAGGGGCTAAAGAATTTTGGCTTGCGAATATTGGCGCTCTTGCTTCCAAGTACCACGTCTACGCCATCGACCAGATCGGCTTCGGCCAATCCGACAAGCCGCTCATTGATTACAAGATTGCGACTTTCGCTGACTTCCTCCGCGGGTTCATGCAGGCAGAGAAGATCGCCAAAGCAACGCTGGTGGGGAATTCGTTAGGCGGATGGATCGCCACCGACTTTGCGGTGCAGCATCCGGAGATGGTCGACAAGCTCGTACTGGTGGATGCGGCGGGTTTGACTTGGCAGAAGCCTCTGCCCGACTTGAATCCGTCTACGATAGCGGGCTGGCGGACTTTGATCGAATTGGTTTTCTATGACAAGAACATGGTGAGCGATGAAGCTGTGGTGCAGGCGTTCACCCAGCACATGCGCAACAACGACGGATATACGATCGAGCGCACGGTGGCCGGCTTTGCCTCGCCCCAATTTGAAGATGGAAAGCTGGCCTCCATTCACGCGGCCACGTTGGTGGTGTGGGGGCGGCAGGACGAATTAATTCCGCTGGCCAGCGGCGAGAAATTTCGTGATGGCATAGCTGGAGCCAAGTTGCTCGTGGTAGAGCACTGCGGCCACGTTCCGCAGATCGAGAAGGCGGCAGAGTTTAACCAGGCGCTGCTCGAGTTTCTTGGAACGTGAGTGGGCGTTTCGAGCGAATGGGAACAGCATGAAGAAACTTCGGGTTGGCATCTTGTTTGGCGGGCGCAGCGGCGAGCACGAAGTCTCGCTCCTGTCGGCCGCGTAACGTTGCGTCAGGAGCAGGCTATTCCGCTAGGAAAATACGCTACCGATCTGGAACTCTGTCAGGGATTTGAGGTTCTTCTTGTAACCGCGGGCAACTGCATATTCCTTCCCACCTTCCAGGCGGAGACCGTACTTGCCCGTCGAGCTTGGCTTAATCTCTACCACAAACGAGGTGTTCACCAGCGCAGATCGATTGATCCGAATGAATCCGTATGGCTTGAGCTTTTCTGCCACTACCGAGATTGACTCGCGCAGCAGATAGGAGTCCGATTCCCGCCGCAGCAACACGTAGTTTCCCTCAGCTTGAACTGCGACGACATCTACAGGGTTGATGAAGAGAATTCTTCCCTTAATTTTGATTGCGATCCTCGGGTGCTGTGGACGAGATAGCTTCTGCAACTGCGGCAAAGATTCGATCAATTTCGCGGCTCGCTCGCCCTTTGCCCTCCGAGAGGCCCGGTCCAGAGCTTCACTGATGCTTTCGTTCGAGTAAGGCTTTAGCACGTAGTCTACTGTGTGCTTCTCGAAAGCCGCGATCGCGTCTTCAATGTGTGCTGTTACAAACACGATCGACGGCAACAGAAAATGCCGTTCCCTAAGCTGGTCTAATAGTTCGCTGCCTGACAGGTCCATCGTATTGATATCAAGAAGCAAAACATCGTAAGACTCCGTCGCCAGTTTCTCGAGCGCTTCGCTCGCATCGTTGGCCGAATCGAAATGCTCCACGTCGCTCCGTGACGACAGAATATTTGCCAGGGCCATTTCGGCCATGGGTTCATCATCCACGATCAACACCCGCATGGTTCCCTCTCATCCATCTCTGTCCTCCCGTGCACACGACTTGCATGACGGCTCGAAACCCGAGCAGGAGCCGGACGGGACCTCCGTTCCCTTTTAGTATCAGGGCGCAATTTCGGCCTGTTTCTGATCAACCTTTGCGAAGAATTTTCGTATATCGTCCACCAGGAGATCGGGTTGCTCCAGAGCAGCGAAGTGTCCGCCCCTCGGCATTTCGGTTTTTTGTACTACGTTGTATGTTTGAGTAATCCAGCGAAACGGAGGGACAGCTACCTCCTTCGGAAAATCCGCGTAAGCGATGGGAGTCTCCAAGCGCGGCGTCGGCGCCATTTCCTCTGCGGTGAGCCGGTTCTCACGATAGATTCGCATAGCAGAGCCCACTGTACCGGTCACCCAATAGAGAGTGACATCGGTCAGAAATGTGTCGCGGTCCACAGCCGTGAGAAAATCGCCATTGTTGTCCGTAAGCAGTTGAAATTTTCCTATCATCCAGGCCAACCACCCAACCGGAGAGTCCGTCAAGGCGTAGGAAAGAGTTTGCGGTTCAGCGGCCTGGAGGAAAAAAAAACTGCTTTCTGGTCGGTCAAAGTACGAAAACCGTTTCCGCTCCACATCGCTCATTTGCGCGACTGCTTCCGGGTTCGGCGGGTCCACGTAAAGAAGGTTCAGATGAAGCCCGATCACGTGCGCGGGCGCTTGATACGCCATGTCGCGGGCTATTAACGAACCCCAGTCGCCACCCTGGATGCCATACCGTGAATAGCCTAAACGATCCATCAGAACGATCAGCGCCTTCGCCATACGCTGTGGGCCCCAACCCCGAGTAGTGGTGGGTCCGGAGAATCCAAATCCAGGAAGCGAAGGAATAATGACGTCGAATGCCGGACTACGGCTGTCCGTGGGATTGGTAAGCGGCTCGATCAATGCGAGAAATTCAACAATCGAACCGGGCCAGCCGTGAATCAACATGAGCGGAATCGCGTCGGGTCGGGGCGAGCGCTGATGAATAAAGTAAATCTGTTGTCCATCAATTTCCGTGGTGAACTGATCAAACCGGTTGATCTTGGCTTCTTGCGCACGCCAGTCGTAGCCTTTCTGCCAGTAATCCGCCAACTCTCGGACCTTTTTGATGTCAGCACCGTACTCCCAGGTCGTGCCCGGAAGTTGATCCGGCCATTTGGTTTCCGCTAAGCGGTGTCGAAGATCGATGAGAATCTGGTTCGGAACGTGCATTTTGAACGGGCGAATTGTTGTAAGCTCCGGCACATGCGCCTGCCCAAGCGCAATCGACGAGAACAAAAGCAACGCGGCCAGCAGAAGCATCCCGCACTGCGAGACTGTCCTTTCCGCTCTCTCGAACCAAGTCTTCATATGCTCTCAACACTCCCGTGTTGATCGAACTGTTGATCAAATACTCGGGCACGACAACCCGCATTTCTCTCAACGCGGTGGCTACATCTGGTTCGGCGTTCCATCCGACCACACGCCGGTCGGCATCAGGAACATATTGATCGGTTCCGGGTTGCCTTTGTACGATGGCGCCAGCAAGAGCGGAGATCCCGGGAACGTTTCCGACAGATTGTTTGAGGAGTCGACCACATTTGCGCCCCATACCGTACCGAGCGGCGTGTAGAACATAAGATGGGCCATGTTGTGCCCACCCTTATCGGTTAGATACGCATCCTTGGACATCATGTAGCTCATCCCGCCTGGTTCGAGGTCCGGCAGTTCCTTTTTCTCAATCGCGGCCTTGATATTCTCTTTGACTTCATCTTTCGATTTTCCGGCCAATATCAATTGCGTCCTCATGAAAGTGAGAGGCAGCACTGATCGAGCGGCGGGCGGATTGTAGCAAATCGGGCTGCGATTCTTCGGGTTCCAAAACTCAGGACTATCGAATGGACTCATCCACGCCCGTTCTACGATGCAGACAAAGCCGTTTTTGCCTTGCGCCGCCGTTTCATATCCGTGCGGCCCGAGAACCACAACTTGTGCATCGCGGGAAATGGACGGCGGAGCCGCAGTCCGTGCCAAAGCAATCTCAGTGTTTCGATCCGTTATCAGATACTGATCGAGCGCTGCCATGCTGGGATACGGTGTCTTCGCGTCCTGTGCTTGCGCTCGCAGTTGCCGTGCCGCTCCGAATGAGAGAATAACTAACGCGCAGGTTCCGAATGTGATCGTCCTAACTATTTTTCCGTTCATCGATACCCCCTGTAGTGCGACACTTCAGAAGATTTGCGATCATGGTTAACCGATTGCCAGTCACATACTTATTCGTATGTGATCAAACAAAACGACAGTTTTCCAGCCAATACTCCTGTCCTCATCAAAATGATCGGCACCAAAAGTTCGCGCAGCCAACTCAGTGAGTATCCGCCGGCGTTCCATCCGACCACTCGGACAGCGCAACCATGAACTCCGTGACTGGCTCCGGAGCGCCATTAAAATGTGAATTGATCATAATCGGGGAGTCAGGCGCGCCTGCACCCCAAGTCTTAGCGTCTTTCAGGGGAACATAAAACATGAGATGGGGAAGCCAGGGCCCGGCGCGGTCGTTCAGATGCCCTTGCTTCGACAGCATATAGGCCATCCCGCCAGGCTCAAGGGGCGGCAGTTCCTTTTTCTCAATCGCGGCCTTCATGCTCTCATAAATTTCCTCTCTCGATTTTCCCGCCAGTACGAATTTTGTCCTCAAGAAAAGGATCGGCAGCACCGTCCTCGCGGCCGGCGGATTATAGCAATCCGGGCCGCGACCCCTGGGGTTCCAAAACTCGGGACTGTCGAATTTGCTCATCCAAGCGCGTTCCACGACGCAGACAAAGCCGTTTTTGCCTTCGACCGCAGTCTCATAACCATTTCTTCCGAGGACCAGAACTTTGGCGTCGTTGGAAACTGATGGCGGAGCCGCGCTACGTGCGAGAGCAATCTCAGCGTTTCGATCCGTTATCAGGTACTGCTCCAGCGGCGCCATGCTGGGATACGGACTTTTTGTGTCCTGTGCTTGCACTTGCCAAACGCCCAGCAGGACGGAACTTAATGCGATTGTCTTGATTGCCGTTCGGTTCATCGATTGCCCCTTCGATGCAGATTTAAATACACCGCGACCTTTAAACCTGTGATGCGGTAGTGATCGTTGATAGTTGCCTTATAATACCGACTGGTATGTATGTTGTCATTGCAACCCTGCGCGTTAGGGCGAAGAGCAATCTGTCGCTCGCACGACGCCGCGGGAACCTTCCCGGCCCCGAGGGGCGGTTGCGAAGCACGCTACGACCTCAAAAGACAGCGAACTAGTCTCGGCCTGATGCTCGCGTCCGGCCACGTGCCGGGCGCAGCGCCTCCAAATGACGACGCACGCTTCTTTTCCCTGACTGCAACATCCGAGGATCCTGCGAATTCTTTCCCAAAACGGCGTACCCCTCCCAAGCGGCGATAAGGAATGTAGCCGTTTCATTCGCGTTTATGTCGCTCCGCACCACCCGGCGCTTCTGCCCTTCGCGCAGTGCCTCCGCCATGGCGTGGTGCCACTCCTTATAGATTCTTGCCGTCCTTCTGCGAAATCCCTCATCAAGGCCCGACATCTCTTGAGACAGGTTAAGCAATTCGCAGCCACGCTGAACGTCTTCTCTTTTGTCCGATTCGGACTGAAAAATGCGGATCAGAACGTCGATCGGGTTCTCGACGTTCTGTAAAGGCTGCACCCACTTCCGATGAACTCTACTCGCGATGATTTCGTCTGCCACCGCGTAGCCAAGGGCTTCCTTGTTATCGAAGTGGTAATACAACGCGCCCTTAGTCACGCCCGCTTTGGCCAGAATGGCATCCAGGTCAGCGCTTCGAAATCCTGAGTAATGTATCTCGTGGAAGGCCGCCTGCAACAAACGTACTCGTGTGCGCTCCGGATCGCGGGGCGTGGCCACTTTCCGTCTCGGTTTCTTTCTAACTGCTAACATACCAACTAGTATGCAGGTTTACGGTTACGGCTGTCGAGGCAAACCTTCGACGGACGAGCACATGGTCTCCCAAGCCCAAATCCATTGGCCTTTTAGCCCGCTTGGGGCACCAGAAGCAAACGGGCACGCAGTTAGAGCTATACTCCTGTTTCAGAGAAGCGTGCAATGCAACTACCAGTGGACCTATTTGGGTTGTCAGGTCCAGTCATGCACCGTCGCATCAATCGGATGGTCAGACCGGAGATCGCCCATGCATAGAAATGCCATCATTCTTACGCTCTGTATATTGCAGTCGCCAGCTCTGCTGGCTCAGGCTCCAATCCCGGACTGGTGCCGTGCGTTGCCACGACCGGAATACAAAACTCTCGAACGCGTCTCCATCAGCGACTCATGGTTCGAAGTCTATAAGCCGGTCCCAGGCGTTTTCGCCATCTACGAACCGCACCAGGCCGAGGAGACCATCAGCTATCTGATCGTCGGCGAGAAGCGGGCTTTGCTCTTCGACTCCGGCATGGGGATCAGCGACATCAAGAAGGTTACCGCCCAACTGACCGAACTCCCGATCGTCTTGTTGAACTCGCACACCCACAACGATCATGTCGGCGACAATTGGGAATTCTCCACGATCTACGGAATGGATATAGACTTTACGCGGCAGAATGCGCGCGGCTCTCGGTTGGACGCGCAGGCAGAAATCACGCCCGGCCAGATCTGTGGCGTGCTGCCGAAGGGATTTGACTCGAAAGCCTACGCAACCCGGCCCTGGAAAATCACGGCTTACACTCAGGACGGCGAGCGCTTCGATCTCGGCGGTCGCACTCTGGAAGTCATCGCAACCCCCGGCCATACGCCTGACGCCATCTCATTGCTCGATCGCGCCAACGGTTTGCTTTTTACCGGCGACACCTACTACCCCGCGCCCATCTGGCTCTTCAGGCCTGAAGCCGACCTCGATGCCTACGCCGCCTCCATTCATCGCTTGGCCGCGCTCGCGCCTGAGATTAAGGTGGTCATGGGCGCTCACAATATTCCAGTCGCATCACCCACAGTACTTCCACGACTGGTCGCAGCATTCAATGCGGTGCGTGCAGGGAAAGTCCAGCCGTCGCCCGACTCGCCGGGAAAAGTGCTCTATAAGGTGGACGACATTTCCTTTCTGATGCGCGCACCAGCCGCGCATTAATCGCGAAGACCATCACCATCCATCTTCGCTTTGGCTTGTTCCAGCGCAACCTGTGGCTCACTCGCAGCATTCTAAGAAGTGTGAGACACGCAGGATTGAAGCGAATCTTCGCAGCCACCTATAACAATGTGCTCCAGCATCACGTATTGCAGATGGCGGCTGCACTTTCCTACTACCTGGTTCTCGCGGTCTTCCCGGGTTTGATTTTTCTTTCCACGATCATGGGATCGATCCCGTTACCCGATTTATTCGGGCGCGTGGTAGGGACGATGGCACTCCTGCTGCCTCGCGACACCATGCGCCTCGTGCAATCGGTTCTGTTGGACGTTCTAGCAACGAATCGCAGGGCATGGCTGTCATTCGCTACGTTGGGAGGGATTTGGGTGACGTCGGCCGCCTTCGACGCGCTCATTGAATCGCTCGACGTCGCCTACGGTGTGCAAGACGACCGCCCCTTTTGGACAACTCGGCTTCGGGCGATCTTGCTGGGGCTTGTTACCGCGGGCCTAGTATCGATCGCACTGGTGGTCATGATGCTGGGTCCTCGATTCGGAGCGTGGCTGGCAAGCAAGATTGACGTCTCCACGGGATTCGTTTTTCTGTGGCCCCTGATCCACTGGACGGTTGCCATCGTGTTCACGCTCGTCGCAGTTGAACTTCTCTATTTTCTCGCTCCCAACGTAAAGCAGCGATTCGGCGCGACTTTGCCGGGAGCGATTCTCGCAGTAACGTGCTGGATTAGCCTTTCTTATTTGCTCGGATTCTATGTTCGTCACGTCGCGAATCTCAGCCGGACGTATGGAACTCTGGCGGGGTTCATCGCCTTCATGACATGGTTTTACTGGAATTCCATTGCATTGCTGGTGGGCGCGGAGCTCAACGCAGAATTGGCGAGAACAAGCGATAAGGGCCAACTGCCGCAAAAGGATTCAAATGCCAACGACGCTATTCGTCCCGCCGCTTGACCCACTAGAAAAACGCGATGTCGCAAACCTGCTCAAAACGAAGTGTGGAAGCGGCCGTCCACAGATACTCCACCGAGTTGGTCCCGCTCCACGCTGACCGACCATTTTCTATTGATCTGGTACTCGCCCTGAACAATTTCTTGTCCTGGCTGCGAAACATCGGTCGAGAAGGTAAAAAGAAAATTCTTGGTCACACGCTGCTGGACCGCTATTTGTGCTGATGGATTCTGGCTATTGCCGCTCAGAAGTGGATCGATTTGCAGGCTGGAAATTCCAGCGAGTTTCTGAACACCGCTGCCGAGCTGCCCGAGGGCTTGCGAGGCGATGATCGAATCTGTGCTTTGACTGGCGGCCGCCGATTCCGAAGTGGTCTTGCCCATCGCAATCAGATTAATGATGTCCGCCATGGCCAGCGGAGGATCGGAAACATAGGATGTTGTCAGCCGGTCGAAGGGCCCCCGCAAGTTCAGGGTTAAATTGTATTGCTCGACCGTGGTGGTAACGGAAACATCCAGTACCGGCTTGGTCTGATTCGGGTCCTGAAAAGCAATAATGCCCCGCTGCAGTTGATAACGCACACCGCGGTAAAACAGTTCTCCCGACGTGAGATCGGTTCTGCCGATGACAACCGGGTTGGCTGCCGTCCCGATCACATTGAGATCCGCGCTTCCTGCGAGGCTGACCTGCGAACTGGTCGCGCTCAGATTGTCTTTCGTCTGAATCGCGATTTGTAACTTGATGGTGTCGTCGAGGCCAGGCTCGGCGGGGGCGGTGACGTTACTGAACTGATCGCTAAAGGTGGCGAGATCGAAATCCGGCGTGAATGAAAGTTGATCAACCAGGACGCGTCCGGTCACTGTGGAGGCCTGTGGCGTGCCCGTCCAGTTGAGACTGCTGTCAAACAAACTTCTTAAGCCGTCGGGATACAACAAACGAACTGATTTTCCCTGGAGAACAACATTAAATTGCAGGCCTGGTCGGTACTCGATCGAACCGGTGGCCGAAACCTGTCCGCCGTTGACCTCTCCTGAGAGATCAGCAATTTGCACGCGCTCATTGCTCAGGTCGAGGGTGGCGTTCAGCTTGTCGACGCTGAGTGGCGCCGCCGCCGTCGATAATGCAATATTTTTGAGATGGACTTGTCCCTGAACTACGGGGCTCTTCACGGAACCTGAAGAGCGAACATCCAAACCAACTGTTCCCGAGCTGCGCAAGTCAGGAGAAACCATACGCAGGATTCGAGCATCGATCGAGCCCTGTGCCGTAAGCGTTGGAGATCCGATGCCAGCGAGTGGGACGCTGCCGCCGATGCGAATCGAAGTGTCTGTGCCTCGGATTTCAGCTGGCTCGAGTGTGATGACGGAATGGGAGTAGTCCGCACGAATAGGCCCAGCAGCCCCGATTTGCAGCGACTGATAGCTGGCGCTCAGCGTCGGAATGTTGAGGTGGGCCTCCAGTTTGGTTTTATCTTTTAACGACCCCTTGAGCGTGCCGTGAAATTCGGTCTGGCCTTGGAAACCCTTGGGTACACCGCCCCCATAAGTTGCCAACAACACATCGAGTGGAATAGTGGCTGTGTCGATAGCGGAGTCGGTTTCATAATCGCCTGTTAGATTCACATGGCCACGGGCCCGGACGAAGGCCTGAGCGACTTGCGAATCTAGGATGAGATCAGCCTGATGGTTTGCAACATCCACTGTGGCTTTCACCCCCGCAATCGACTTCTGCTGCACTTCGATCTTAGGTAGCTGAAGGATGGCAGTCAGTTGAGGATTATCGAGAGTGCCTTGCCCACTCGCGGAAATGCTTACCGTGCCGTTCACCGCCAAATTCTTTTCCTGTACCGCCTTGAGCTTCTGCAACACAATCGCAGGAGCATCGAGACGAAGCTTGTACGCTTTCGTTTTGGGCGTGTAGGTCAGGCTCGAATTGGCAGAGCCTGCGGTGGTAGCCACATTCAAGGTAGAAACAATGGATCCGCGGTCGGTATGGAACTTTACTGCGAGCGTTTGCATGGGTTCGTTATAGACGCGGGCGTTTGCAACGTCGACCGAACCGGATCCTGCAGGCTCCATTTCTGATCCATTCACGGAAACATTGGCCGACAGATTTCCGCTCACTGGATATTGAACATTGGCCAAATGCTCCAAATCCGTCAATGACATCTTCCGCAACGAGAGATTCGCTTGAATCGGATTGGAAGGAAGATAAGACCAATCGTGCAGTCCGATGGTTGCACTGAAAAAAGCTTGGCCGCGTTGCGCGCCACTCAGCTCCCCATTTGACAACGCGATCCGCGACGGATCGGCTCGCAACGAAAGCGCCACACTTTTCCACTGGCTGCCTTGGACCTCAAGATTCTGAGCGGTGAGCGTGCCGGAAATCTGGGGCTTCTTCAATGAGCCTTCCACCGTGACGTCCATTGCTCCCGAGCCAGAGACTAGCGGAGGAGCGTTCGGCGTAGCCCGGAATGAGGAAGCCAGTTCAATCAATCGGTGGAGGTCGCTCGCGTTGACATGAATCTCCAGGTGAGAGCGTTGACTGACTTCTCCCTCTGCGGTCAAAGTCGCGGAGGGAATTTGCAGAGTTGTTTGATGGATAGTAAGGACCTGATTGGGGCCGTCATAAGCAACATGGATCACGCCGTCCACCGGAATTGAGGTCGAAGAAGGTTCAGGAGAGCTCATAGCAGCGCGCAGGGTAAGGTCCGAGTGGGCGACCAAATTGTTCATGCGGCCAGTCCAAGCGGCTTCGGCTGTGCCGTCGACTATTCCTGAGACGGCAACGCGGTTTAGTTCGGATTTGTTTACGACCTGCTGGGCGGCGCGAAGTGAAATGCCGCGCAAAGTAGCTCGGACTCGCGACGACGGTGTGGTATCGAGATTCTTCATATCGAGTTCAGCATGAATTCGGCCATCCAGCAACTCTGCTTCAATGTCGTTCGCATGCAAGGTACCCTTGATGAGCTGATACCGTCCCTGGAATTGGCGCATTTCAATACGCTTGCCTGAGGAGACCGCGGATAGAGCTTCGCTGCCGATATTTCCTTCGACAGCAAGGCTTCGTAGAAAAGATTGGTTGCCTTCACCTTGATAGCGGATTTTGCCAGTCAGCGAAATATCGCCGACTATCTTCGTTCGCGGCGAAATGGCGGCTAAGTCCTGGGCATGAAGTCGAATGTCGTAATCTCCTGCGACTGCAGGATTGCTGTAGTTAGTTAAGTTCGCGTGCAAAGTGACGGATGACGACGCCACCTTCAGGACCGCGGATTCGAGCGAGAAATCCGACGGCGTAGCGCTGAATTGTGCACTGACACTGTGACTTAACGGTGGGTAGTCGGCATAACGAAGATTTCCAGTTTTATACGAAATCGAACCACGGTAACGAGTGGCTGCAGGCTCGAAAATAATATTCGTTCCCAGATCGTGGAGGTCGGCATCTACCGGCGTTTTCCGGTCGGCGTAGTCGATCTCCCCGTGAGTAAGGGACGCGTGCCCGACCGCGAGCTCGAAGATGGTGGTAGGGCGGCTGGACTGGCTCGGGGACGGCTGCGGGATATTGCTCCTGCCTGCGCTATTTACTTCGAGGTGAACCACAGGGTGCTCAATCAGAAGCTCGCTGAGATTTACTTTCCGGTGGAGCGCGGACTGGATTTTAAATCCGACCGTGAGCTTATCGACTCGAAAAAGCGGAGGAGCGGCGGGCGATTCATTGCCGCGAATAATTACATCAAAAAGATGAGCGGTAAGCGTCGAAAGCTCGAAGTCCATGGCGCCAATCTCAGTGTGGCCTCCGGTTGCTTCGTTAGCCTCAGCGATGATTTTGCGCATCGCGAGCTGCCGAAACGCATCGCTCTTGAAATACGAGTATCCACCCACCAATGAAATGGCAGTCACGATCATGAGTACCGCGAGCGTCCATCCGAAAAACTTCTTCCACTTCATCATTACTCCTAAAAGGCCTGACCCAGAGTTATGTAATACTGCGTCGGGTTGATTCCCGGCACTGGATTGAGGTTGCGTCCGACATCGATACGAATCGGCCCGATCGGCGTCGTATAGCGCAGGCCTATTCCAATCGTGTTGCTATAGTTGTTAACGAAATTATTAAAGTTGATCGCACTGTAGACGTTGCCGCCGTCATAGAAGACAACGCCTCCAAGCGCTTTCATAATCCCCAGAGGGAAGCGCAACTCTGAGTTCAAAATCAACAATGCGCGGCCACCCACGGGTACGGTCACATTCACGCACCCTGTTTGGCCAGTGAGCACATTGCAAAACGGAACAAGCCGTTGCGGTCCGGCCTCGTCAATGGGGAAGCCACGAAGCGTGGTGCCGCCACCGGAAAAAAACAATTCGCTCGTCGGGACAAAGCTGCTATCGAACGACTTTACGAGTCCCAGCCGAACGCTGTTGGCGAAGACCACAGAGTGCAGCGGCTTATAAAACGCGTATTGGCTCAGAAGCCTGGCAAAACTCGCGCTGGAACCGAGAGAAGTGGGCGTGATGCCCAGCGTTAGCAGGCTAAAGCTGCCGCGGTGCGCATCGAGAGGTTTGTCTCGGGTATCGCGCAGAAGAGTGCCCGAGACGGTCGACAAGTGAATATTGCGGTCTTGCGGTAGAACGAGTGCCGGCACTAGCAAATTCGAGAGAACCGTTTTATTAAAGTCGTAGCGGATTTGAAAACGCGTGTTGTTTTTTCGGTTGATCACACGTTCGAGCTGAAACGAAGCATCTCCCAGGTTGGCGCCAAAAAGCGGGTTTTCGGTGGTCCGCTCCCAAGAGAGACTCGTTAACGAACTCCACTTCGAGCCAATGAAATGAGGCTGAGCGTAGGTCGCGAGAGCACGCTGATCTAGGCGAGAGAGCAAAATCGACGCGCTCGCGGTTTCCCCCAAACCACGCATGTTGTGACGGTCGTACTCCACCGAACCTCGGGGACTGGCGAAGGTCGACTGGCTTGGCGCAATTTGATAATTGCCAAGTTGAACAATTGGACCTCCCGGCACCGCCACAGTTCCAGTGGGAACGTTCCCTCCGCGATGCGAGACCTCGAAGCCAAATCCGTAGGTGATAGTGTTGCGCTTCGCCTCGTGCACCTTGACTAACGCGGCTTCCTCGGTCTGATCGGTGATGGGCTTTCTTGGACCCACGCTCGACCAATCGAAAATGTTCAGGTCGTACAGGCGACTCTGCGCTTCGAGCAACTCTTCCCGACTCATGGGCGCCTCGCTCACGATCTGGGCAGTTTTCTGAATGAGAGAAAGGCGGGTGCGCTTTTGTCCCAGATAAATCACCTCTCCCATGCGCACCATTTGCTGTTCGTTGACGGCATATGTGACATCGACGGCGTGCGGATCGCCGGAATCGCGATTCACCGTAGCTTTCACTTCGGCATTCAGGTATCCGCGATCTAGATAGGTAGCAGAAATACGATTTCGATCCGCGGAAAGCCGTCGTGGTGAGAAGGGAGCGCCAGACCGAAGTTCAAAGCCCACGGGAGCCGTGAGTTGCTGATTGGGAATATGACCGTTACCGGTCACTTCGACGTTTCCGACCAGGGTCTGCGGGCCTTCTTCAATGTTAAATCGGGCTTCGATCTTGGACTGATGATCGATAGTTTGAGGGTTTACTTTGACATTCTCAAATCCCCGGTCGTGGTACAACGCCTCCAGGTTGGTCGCGCTCTGTTTCAAGAGCTTTTGACTTAAACTGCCGTGCGACCAGAAATGAGATTTCTTCACCACCACCACAGACAGCAAGTCTTTCTCCGCGATTTCGTGGTTTCCTTGAAACGCGATACGGTCAACCCTGTACTTCTTACCCTCCTCAATTTCGTAGGCCAGCAGGACCTGGTCGGACTGGTGCTGGAAAGTAGTTTTTACCTGGACATCGAAGTAGCCTTTTTTCTGAAAATAATCGACTAGATTCTGCTGGCCTTCCTCCACCAGGTCACGATCAATGCTTCCTTCCGAGTAGATCGGAATCAGTTTCTTCTTTTCCCGTGCAGACATGAAGGGGATCCGAGACAAGTGCGCTCCAGTCAAGCGCACCGTCACCACCGGACCCACGTCCACTTTGAACGAGACATCGACGAGATTGTTTTCCCGGTGATATTGCGGAGGATTTTCCTCAACCTGACTGGCCAGGTGACGCTGACGCGAGAGCGCTCTGCGCATTATCGCCGTAGCCTCTTTGATGCGCTCCGGCGCATAAGGCTTTCCCGGTTTAAGAAGACCTCCCGTGAAACGCGCCCGCGACGATCGCAGCGAGTGCTGCAGATAAGCGTCCTCGGTCACATCCGTTACTTCGATAGTCACACTTGCCACGCGCGCCTGCTTTCCCAGTTTGATGTTGAAGGCAACATCGACCAGTTGATGACCGTCATCGATACTGGAGTCAGTTTCAATGGTCGCCAGGAAGTATCCGTTGTGTCGCAAAAACTTTTGTAACGCCTCTTGTGCGAGAGCAACCCGCGCCTTGTCATATGGATCTTCGTCGGGCAGATTGACGACCTGCAGAAGTCGAATGTAGGGAAAAACCTTTGTGGCGCCCGGAAACTTGATCACGCCGAGGTAGTAAGCGGGCTCCAGAAGGAAATTCAGGTGCAGGCCTGACGGATCAGGAACGACCGTTACCTGAACCTTGGGAAATTGGCCTGTATGTTCGAGCGCGGCGATGCTGGATTGCACTTTTTCCTGCGCGTAGGGTTCTCCAGCTTTCTGCACAACCAATTGTCGATATGGTTCCAAGTCACGATGAGGATTTCCGATGAGATCGAGCGCCACCACAGTTTGCCCATCGTAGACCGCCTGCGGGCCTTGGGGCGCGAGCTGTCCGCAAGCCAATGGCGCGAATAGAAGGATAAAAACACTGCACAACCGCATACTCGACAATTTCGGTTTCCAAAGAGTTCCGGTTGGCTTCCCCGGTCGGCCGCATCAAAGCTATTCTCTGATGCGGCCCCGACCGGAGCGGTTGTCACTCGTAAGACTCGCGTTCGGCTCACAAACTGCGGATGGCGTAGCTTGTCTGCCCTGCGGCGGGAGCGCGGACTTTCACTGTTTATTCTTGGATTATGAAGAAAGAAAGCGGGCAGCCAGATCGTGGTGCTAACCTAGAGGACGAAGACTCGCTCCGATGAAGTTCGCTTGCCAACTCGCAAGAAAGTAACCTCCAGCTAGTGCAAAAGAGATTCCCAGTTGGCTGGAACTCTTCCTGCCGGTCCGGGTGCAGGCTGATCCGCCGGATGCGAATGTGGCGGAAGCAACTCCAGACCGTTGACCATCCGCTGCTTCTCGTAGTCGAAGAACCAATCCTCACCCGGTTCGAAGCTCATAATGATCGGATGTCCGGTCGCCGCAGCATGCTTGGACGCATGCTGGTTCGGAGAGCTATCGCAGCATCCGATGTGGCCGCACTCCGCGCAGCGCCGAAGGTGAAACCACCAACCTTTCGGCGACGCCAGGCATTCCACGCACCCAGTGCCACTCGGCTTCGAAGCGGTGTTGATTCCGCGCCGATCTTTCTTCATTTCCGATTTTCCTTTCGTGCCCTGCGTCCGCAAAGAGAATGTCAAGCCACCAGCAAAACCTTACCGATACCACCCTCTTCCGCAGCGGCTTGAGCTTCGGCGGCGTCGCTCAGAGGCAGCTTGCGGCTGATCGGGATCACCAGCTCGCCATCTCGAACGGCTCCAGCCATGAACTGAAGTGTATTTGTATCAGGTTTCGCGATCACCGGCACTACCGAAACGTGTCCGTGTCCGGGCGACCCTTCAGTGCAGTCCCTGCAAACAAGCAGAGTTCAGAAAGATGCCCAGCGTGCCGTGGGCAAAGTACTGTCCATCGAGACGAGCCGTTCTTTTCTAATCATCATCCGGAGGCGACGGTGGCCTGGTGTCTTTCAAGAAGTAGGTAGTGTTTTGTTTTGCTTGAATGGCATGAAAAGTTAGTGGTGTTTGAGTGAAATTGAAACAGTCGGAGAGGTCGCCAGTGGTGTTGAGCGCGTCCGCATAAGCGGGCGAAGCCTCGGGAGCCACCTCGGGCAAACCAAAGGTCTGCTCAATGAACTTCAGGATGCTGCCGAAATCGTTGACCTGGTGCGAAATGTAAGCCGGCTTGGCATAGGGCGAAACGACGATCAGGGGCACGCGGAAGCCGTACTCATAAGAGTTAATGATCGACGGCGCAACATGATCGTACCACCCGCCCCAATCATCCCACGTAATAATGATCGCAGTGTTCGACCAATACGGACTGGCTCCGATGGCATTGACAATCGATGATACCCAACCCGGTCCCTCGTTGGCGTCTATAGTACCGGCATGGTCGGATTCCGGACCACTGGGAATCACCCAGGTCATGCTAGCCAATTGGTTATTCTGAATATCCGTGAAGACCTGCTTGTTATTTACGACCACACTCTGTTGCCAAATCGCTCCGGTGCATGCGGTCGCATTCGGCGGTTGCGGGGTCGGCCCACAGATATGCTGCACCGCGTTCGGAGCGGCCCACAGATTGCCAGCGAGTGGAGTGTAATAACGCCATGTGATCTTTTGCGTGTCAAGCAAGTCGGTAAGCGTGGGATGGTCGTAGCAAGGGAAAGATTGCAGGGTTTCGTTGGTATTGGGATCTGGGTTGGCCGGATCAATTAACAGAATGTATTGACCCGCTGCAGCCAAACACCCGGTGATGCCCGGAGTCGTCCCCGCCGCGTTTTCCGCCACGAAAAAGTTGCTATTGGTTTGGCCGGGCGACGATGGCGCCGAGGTGCCCGAAATAATAAACTGGTGTGCGGGAAAGCTCGGACCTTCATTAGTCTGGAACATTCGATCGCCGAAAGTGTAAGTTTCAGCAAGTGCGTAATAGGGCTGCACATCCGAGGCTTGGACATAATTAAACGGGCGGTTAGGACTGGGATGGCAGTCATTCCAATTTCCGCAAGTTAGCGGAATGTTCCCGGCGCCATCCATTTTCCCCCCATCGTACATTTTGGTAAAGCTGGGATGAGAGTGGTCGTTATCCCAGTCAATACCCAGGGCGATGGGCGTGAGCGGGACCGTAGCTCCTTCAGAGTTCACACCATAATTTTGGATGTCCGCACCCCTCTGGATAAGAACTGGATCCTGGAACAGGTTATCGGGCGTGCGGTTCTCTTGGAAAATGACTACGATGTGCTGGATCTTGGATTGCACTGCCAGCGTCAGAGGAGCACTGTTGTTGGTCGAACCCGAGGTTCCCTGGACAGCGAACTTATAGCTGCCCGGCGTGGTCGCTCTGGAAGTGTTAACAGTGAGCTGCGAACTACCGGAGCCCGCGAGCGATCCTGGGACAAATGAGCAAGCGGCTCCGCTCGGCAACCCGGAGCAAGCCAGCGTCACGGTGCTGGTGGATCCGCCCATGGCAGCGACTGTTATCGCGGACGTAGCCGAACCGCCCGCCGTCACTGCCGCCGGTGAAAGAGCCGCAGCGGAAATCTGAAAGTTAGGATTTGCTTGCGAAGATCCTCCCCCGCAAGCATCGAGGCAGCCAAGCAAAGCTGCCACGAACAAAATCCAGACATTCTTCACCCGATGTCGAGTCATGTTTTTCTCCCCGTCGGCTCATGACCGGATTCAAGTCCAGTCGCCTTCTCGCCGAACTCACTGGAGCTTATGTAGACTTTCAACTTTAAGATGAAGCAGCGTCAACTGCAGATCACTCTCATTCCTTTTGTAAACCCGGTTTTGATTGTTTTCACTCGCCATCTATGTCTTTTTTATTCAGTCAGATTCCGTAATGATCCGACTCGTACTGCCAACACAAAATCTGAACTGCATTTTCATGCAGAATTAACCCTTGCGTAACAGTTCGGCCACCCCAGTGGGCTACTCATACTCTCCTGGAGAATTCATATGAAGACGAAAACGCTGCCGCTAGCCCTTGCTGCGCTCCCTAAGTAAAGGCTTGGTGAAGAGGTCACGTGCGACGCAGATGTTACGTCCCCTTTTTGTCTTTGCAAATAGGGCCATCGGATTGCAGATCGAGTCCGCTATACTTCTTTCGATCTTTCATCCGGAGAACCTGAGTGAAGCAAATTGCGCTCGCCGTAATCCTGATTGCATCCGCGTTGCTGGCCGCGCAGACCCGCTCCATTGCAACTCCCTCTTCGAATCCGAAGGTGAGGGCAATTACTGCATTCGTCCGGCTGGACCGACAAAAATACCAACAGCAAATCGCCGAGGCTCTGGTAGTTTTGCGAAAGGTCAAGGCCGATTTTGAATCCTCTGGCTACGAAGTGGAAACCATCCGCGTGACCACGCAACCCCTGGCCGAGCTCGTCGCCGATATGCCAGAAGATCAGGCGCTGGCATTTCTCGCGCAGTTTGACCAACTCTCCGCCAAAGAGAATTTCATTCCGAACGTTGGACCTGGCATGCTGCACGAAAGCGACGATCCTGCGACCATGCACCTGCTGGAGAGGGCTCTATCGACGCTGCCAAACATCCAGGCCAACGCCATTATCGCGGATGACGACGGCATTCATTGGAAGACGATTCGTCGCACCGCTGAACTGGTGAAATATGTCAGCGAACACAGTTTTCGCAGCCAGGGAACGTTCAAGTTCACTGCCACCGCGATGCTGAAACCGTTGTCACCCTTCTTCCCCGGCTCCTACCACACTGGAGCTGGCAGACAATTCGCAATTGGTTTCGAAGGTGCCAACGTTGTTCGCGACGTTTTCGTACGGGACAAAGAAAGCGCTGACGCCGCCATCGCTGACTTGACCGCTGCGCTGACGAAACATGCATCAGTCGCAGACACGGTCGGCAACCAGGTGGCAGCAGAGACCGGTTGGACCTACGTCGGAGTCGACCCTACACCCGCGCCTCTTGGGGATGTTTCCATCGGGGCCGCGATCGAAGCCTTTACTGGCGCCAGGTTCGGCTCCAGCGGAACCCTCACTGCGGCTCGCATCATTACCACGGCAGTCAAGGCTGTGCCAGTGAAACAAGTCGGCTATTCAGGATTGATGGTACCGGTCATGGAGGACAAGCTTTTGGCACAACGCTGGGCCGAGTCCACCTACAACATCGATTCCCTGCTCGCTTACTCGGCCGTTTGCGGTACTGGCCTGGATACGATCCCGCTCCCCGGCGACATCAGCCTCGATCAAATGGAACGTATCTACGCTGACGTTGCTTCACTCGCGACCAAGTGGAACAAGCCGCTCTCGGCACGTTTGCAGCCTATTCCGAACAAGAAGCCAGGCGACCGAACGGACTTTCAGGATCCACGCTTGTTCAACACGACTGTGCATCCGCTACCCTAGTTTGCTTTTCTGCCTTGCTAGTCTTCGGAGCCGGAATTCTCCCGGATCACTTCACAGGTTCCCACCCCTCGGGAAGCATGTCGAAAGCCAGCGTGTCACGGTAGGCGTACTGATTGCCTTCCAGTACCGTGACTGGCGTCAACATATGCCAGATGCGATCATCGTCGAAGACGTAACATTCACCCGATTCGCGCATCGTGAAGCGATCCAGTTCGTGTTTGTCGTTGTCAGTAATGATGACTTCTCCACCGTTAGCGCCGCAGCGCCCCAGTAGATGCGTCGCGATGTACTTTTCTCCGTCCTTATGTAAGCCCGGTGGGCTCGTGTCGCACGGCCGACCCGGCGTGGCCGTAAACCTGATTAGATGGAGGTTGACCAAATACCTCATACCCGCTGCTGAGAGCGGCAGGTGATGAAGGTGGTAAGCAATCATCTTGCGGACGCCAATGGAACCAGCGATCTCCGTCGGCAGCGGAGCGTACTCTCGCGGCAGGCCGCCGATTGTTGTGTTGTATTTTTTGAGCTGCACATACGGCGTGCTTTCTTCGCTCAACCAAACCCTTACACCGCCTTCAACGATCTCGGCACCAAGGCGATTTAAGGAACGATACCTGTCGCCTCCGTCGTAATACTTGTCCCTTGGAATGGACCAGGCTGCGTGGGAGAACGCTTCCAGCGCGCGCGCTATGTCTAGGTCAACTCTGAGCGGCTGACGACTAAACCCGCGCTCGATGAGGTCGTTTCGCGACCTGGTATTGGTCGCAACCGGAATAAAGTTATCTTGATCCATGATTGCTCCTGACAAATGCTCGCAGCCTAGACCTGCTGACGAAGGTTAGGATGGAGTATGAGCTCGCCGTCATCGTTCAACTTCTGGTGACAAGCCCACCGCACGGGATAGCGCATTCCCTTCACCTCAATCTCAGCTCTAAGTTTCAACCCTTTCCAATCGGTCATATTTGGCAGCACGAACTGTGCCTGCCGAATCTTCCCCGGTAAAGGATAACCGGCGTCCAGGCAACCGCTCTTGAGCACCTTTCCGTCCTGGCTCTCGACCGTCACCCGCAATACGCCCGGCACTCCAGCGATTCCGTCATTTGCGAAGCCGACAATCAGCCCCACGTTACCATCGTCCTTATAACTCCAGATGAACGACGGCCTCACCCGATAACCAATTCGTCGATTGATCTGGTCGAACGCCGCCGGATAAGCCTGATAGTAGTTCATCAGATTCTTTGCGCTGATCTGGTGAAAGTTCCACAGCGACCAGTAATTCGCCCCGACATCAATCACATGAGCAATCATGTTCTCTGCCGGGGATATCCCTTCAACTCCGGCGCTTGGATCGGGAGGTTTACCCGGAAGCCCCTGCTCGAGCAAAGCCGCAGTCCATGGTGGACGATTGCTGAGCGCTTCAATCTGCTCGTTCTCAATAAAGATAGTGTCGCTCCGAATCCAATTGTTGCTGCGCACGGTGCGGTCCAGCAGCTCTGAATTGCCGACCCGGCTATAGTCCGGTTGAGTGTTGGTCAGTAGAGGAGTCTTTGAAAAGTGCTCGAGCTGGACTTCGAGCATATTGGTCCAGGTTCGCTCGGCGGTCTGGTAGTCAGGAAAAGGATTATTGCCAAACGGCCAAGTGTGCCCTTCACCCCAAAAGCCATACATGAAGGTATCGATGTATTCGATGAGCGGATTGCCATCGAACTCCGCTGCCAGCAGGCCAACCAGTTCTTTGAATGCCTGCTGAAAAAAAGGATGGTCATAGCGGGGCTGATAACGCGAATGCGGGTTCCGCAAGAATCTTTGCGACTCAGCACTGCTTTCCTGATCGCTCAGGACCAAATCAACTTTCGGCACTTTGTCGAGGACAAAATCCGGGAGCGCCGCTTCGTGTGTATAGTCTGGAGCGCACATCTGAACTCGCAATCCGACCCGCTTATTGTTCTTCTTCGCTAATTCAAAAACCAGCTTCAGATAATCCGGCATCTCCAGGCGTCCCGGCCGTGGTTGCACTTCCCTCCACGTCGGACGGATGTAAAGCTGTTGGCCCAAGGGAAATCGAACCAGATCTTCGATGGCCTGGGGAATATTGTCTGACTTGATTTCGTCCGTGCCACTGTCTGCGGTGATATAGGTGACCAGTCCCTTGCCGTAGTTCGGCACGACGTCTTCCGAAGAAGTCGTCGTCATCACCACGTCATCGGTCGGGATCACAGCATCCGGTGGGTATTGAGGGAACGGACCCTGACTGAGGCGATCGGCCACCCGGGGACCGGGGCCGAAGTCGTAGTTTCCCCAGTTGTGGGCGGGAACCTTCGCCTGCGCTTTACCCATTCCAAGTTCTGCAGCTAGGGCAACAGCGACAGTACTTTTTAGGAAATCTCTACGCTGCATCCGAATTATCTCCTGCTGCCTATCGAAATTAGCAGTGCCGCGTTTCTGACCGATTCTAGTACCTATCGGTGGTTGCACCCGAATTGAAGGCAACGGGAAGCACGCCGCTAGAGCGGGGTGGTACCGAGAAACGCGCAGCCCAGTCTATTATTCTGAAACGTGAGTGCAAAGCTAAACACACGCTCAAAGGCCCCGCTTCGGAGAGGTTCCCTCCGATCCTTTGTTCGATGGCTTGCCATCGGCGTGGCCCTTGTTTGGTTGCTTGCTGCGCTGGTTCTTCTGGCCGTCCGCTGGATCGACCCACCGACTACAGCTGTGCACATCCAGCGCCATTTGCAAGCATGGATTCACCACACTCCATATCACGAACGCTACACATTCATTCCGCTCAGCCAAATCTCACCCGATCTCCAGCACGCCGTAATCGCCGCGGAGGACGCGCGCTTCTACCAGCACCATGGGTTCGATTGGCACCAGATCCAAATCGCTGCCGAAGGCGATTTGGAAGGCGGTCGCACTCGCGGAGCTTCCACCATTACGCAGCAACTTGTTAAGAACCTGTTCTTCGGAACGGGCCGCTCCGTCCTCCGCAAGGGTATGGAGTTCACGCTCGTACCGGTGGCCGAATTCGTCCTCGGCAAACGGCGCATTCTGGAGATCTACCTCAACGTGGTCGAATGGGGTCCCGGTATTTATGGAGCCGAGTCGGCGTGCCGTTACTACGATGGAACCGACGCCCGGAATGTCGGCCGGGAACAGGCGGCCCGGCTCGCCGCGATTCTGCCGGCTCCCCTGAAGCGGCGGCCCGAGCGCATGAATAACTACAGCGCGCTCATCCTCGAGCGAATGCGCCAAATGGGTTGGTAATCGCGAGCGCCCTCTTGTTTTCCCGGAAGCAGCGTAAGGCGTGTTTTTGCACTTGACAGCTGAACACAAACGAAAGTAAAAGTTATCGAACGCAATGATACGTAACCTTTCACAACTTGCAGCTACTCCGGGCATTTTCCGGACTGTGACGCGGTCGGCGCTCATTATCCTTTTGCTGCTAGAGGCCTCGCTGCAGGCTACTCCCGATGCCGCAGAACAGAATTGGACGAACTACGTGCGCATCGGAGCGTATGGCCTGCGCAGCAACAATGCGGAGCGCATCGTCCGCAGCGCGCAGGAAGACGGCGTATTTGGAATTGAGGTCGACAACGATATTGAGGGACGGTATGAGAGTTTTGTCAATCCTGAGGAAAAGCTAAAAGCCATCCGCGATGTGGCCGAGAAGGCACATGCGGCGGGCAATCGGGCTTTTGTGTACATCGCTGGAACTGAGTGCATCACGGCAAACGCTGCTCACACTCCGCACACTCTCTTCAAGGAACATCCGGATTGGCTGCAGCGCAAGATCACCGGAGAGCCGGCGATCTTTGGAGGCGGGACGGCCTTCTGGATAGCAGAAGGCGATGAGGATGTATGGGTCAGTCCTTACGCGCAAGAATGGCGGAAGATCTACATGCAGCGGGTGCGGCAAATTGCAGGGACAGGGATTGATGGAATTTACGTCGACATTCCTTATTGGATGACCCATTTCGATGGCTGGGAAGACACCTGGGCCAGCTTCGACGACTATACCGTGGCGGCTTTCAAGAAAGAGACGGGCCTGGATGCCAGGAAAGACCTGAAGCTGGGAGACTTTTCCGATAGCAATTTTCGAAAGTGGGTTGACTTCAGAATTCAAACCTTCACCGACTTCATGCAGGAAATTGACCGCAACGCAAAGAGCGTGAACCCAGAGATCAAAACGATTCCGGAGATTTATCCGGGCATTGAAAAAGAGTCGGTTCGGGTTGGAGCCGATGTTTACAGTTTGTATGGAGTCATAGACGCCATCGCCCACGAGTACGAATTCGGCGAAGGCGATCACATGGCGTCTTCGAGAACGCCGCTGGATTGGTTTAACTATCAGGTGGGAATGTACTCGTTTCGGGCCTTCGCGCAGGGCAAGGCGACGTGGATACTGAATTACTCGTGGGATGGCGATAAGAAAGTCGACAAGCGCGAGGCCATGATGAATCTGGCAGCTTCAGAAATCATGGCGGGATCGAACTTCTGGGATGCGCCTGGACATTCCATGGCGGGATCGAATGATCCTGCAACCAGGAAGCAAATTTTCTCCTGGATCAAGGCGCATGAAGACACTTTTTACCGACCGCGAACCGCGATCGCTCCCATCGGCGTTTACTTTTCTCCGGACACACGGAATTATTATGCAGACGAGTTCATTTCCTCCTACCGCGGAATCCTCATTCTTCTCATGCAACAACATTTGGAGTTTCAGGTAGTCACCCCGCGGACGCTCGCGGATTTTCGGGGACACACTTTGATTCTCCCTGACGTGCGGGTGCTGAGCGACAACGAAAAAGCCTGGCTGCGGAAATACATAGATGGTGGCAACACGCTTGCGATCACGGGAGAAGATGGTACGCAGCTGGGCGCTGCGGCTGGCGTGGTCCGGTTCAGCAAGTGCCCTGGAAAAGAGTACTACGTGGCATTGCAGAAAAGCGTGGCTGAATCGACTCCCGATCAAGAGCACGAATTTCTGCAGAGCCTGAAGGTGAACGCGCCGCTTCGTGTGGTGGCGTCGCATATGATTGCGACCTCGATCGCACAGGTGAATGGAAAGACGCACGTATTTTTCGCGAACTTCGCAGGGCTGCAAGGCGGAGTGAATCCGATTCAGACGCCGCAGACTGGGGTTCAGATTACAGTGTCTGGGGCGCAGAAGGGCCGCGGATTCTTTCTCCCGTTTCTGGGAGACGTGCAGCCGCTAACTGGAACTGCAGGAGACGGCGGCATGGTTTACAAGCTGCCCGCGATTGAGAAAGGCGCAATGTTCTGGTACGAGCCGTGAGTTCCCGAGGCAAACGGAGGATTTTTATGACACCGACTAGACCGCTGCTGTCCTGCGTTTTGGTGGCGTGCTTCTGTGCAAGCTTTGCGACTCTCGCAGCCGCGCAGGGCAGTTACCGCGCCCAGCTTCGAGGCGTTGTTTCCGATGCGACGGGAGCGGTCATTAGCAATGCGAACGTAACCATCACGGATACAGGCACGAATATCTCAAGGGCAGCACACACCGACGAAAAGGGCGAATACTACTTCACCGGTTTGCGGCCATCTACGTATACGGTCAAGGTTCAGATTCCAGGCTTTCGCACGGAAGAGCGGACCGGCGTAGTGCTTGCGGTCGACCAGGAAGCTACACTCAATTTCACTCTGAGCCCGGCTAGTGTGAGCGAGAAAGTCGAGGTCACAACGACCGCGCCGCTGCTGGACACGCAGAATGCAACGCTGGGCACGGACATCACCAGCGAATATGTGAAGCAAATCCCGTTGATCAACCGCGATTTCTTCGGTCTGACTTTCCTGGCCGGAGGCGTGACCGAGGTCGCGGGTTCGGGCACGCAAGATAACTATCCCTCTGGGACAAACTTCGTTTCCAACGGACAACGCAATGCCACGGCTGAAGTGCGCATCGATGGCGCGTTGATCAGTGCGCCGGAACAGGGCGAGGGCGGAAACTCCAATGTCTACTACGAGCCGTTGATCGAGAGCGTCCAGGAGTTCAAGGTCGAGAACAACAGCTTCTCGGCGGAGTTCGGCAACAACGGCGGTACGGTCGTGAACATGGTTCTGAAGAGTGGGACTAATGCGTTTCACGGCACTGCGTGGTATTTCCTGCAGCGTTCGCAGATGAACGCGCGCGATTTCTTTAACCCTGCGCCTAATCCCAAACCAGATGGCAAGCGCGACCAGGGAGGCTTTTCACTCGGCGGGCCGATCCGGAAGAACCGCACATTCTTTTTCGTCGATTTTGAAAAAGTTCGCTTCGACAATGGCTTCAACGGCGTCGCGACTGTGCCAACCATGGCTGAACGAACCGGCGATTTCTCGGCGACGGCAACTACCATTTACGACCCGACTCCGCAAGCTTGCGGGAACCCTTGTACATTTCCGAGACCCGCCGTCCAGTACAACGGCCAGGCGAATGTGATTCCACCAAACGAAATAAGCCCGATCGGAAAAGGCATCATCAATCTTTATCCCAAGCCTAACCTGGCTGGGGAATTTAATAACTACCTGTTTAGCGGCGTCTCGACGGCCCCCGATTATCAATTCGACATCAAGTTGGATCATCAGATCAACGACAAGCAGCGCATTAGCGGCCGCTACAGCCGGGAAGCATCCAATTATTCCACTCCGTATTTTCTGGGAGACGGCTTTGATAATAACGGAAGCGGAGACGGAATCGGAGGCACTCCCACGACGGCGCAAAACGGCTCGCTCGAATACGCTTGGACGCTGAATCCGCGAATTGTCTGGACCAACCGTTTTGCAGTGGACCGGGTCCATGAAGTGGAGACGCCGAATATTCCCACGATTTCCAGCTTCAACGCTAGTCAGGCAGCAAATGGCCTGCCAGGGTTGCCAGCAGTGTTGCAGCAGGCCAACGGGTCGGACCGAATGCCGGCGTTCTACATGTCGGGAGCTGCCCTCGCGTCGAATGCATCTACTACGGCCGATCTGTTCGATCAGTGCTGTCTGAACACCACTTTCGCGCACACTCTTTATAGTTATTCGTCCCAATTGGTGGTTTCCCGGGGCTCGCACCTGATCAAATTCGGCGGCGAGCAGAGGCTTTTCTACAACAACTTCTTCCAGCCGCCCGACCCCACTGGTTCTTTCAACTTTACCGATTACACCACGTCACCGACTCCGAACAGTGAGACCGATGCCAACGGCAATATCACAGGCAACCCGTTCGCCAGCCTTCTTTTCGGTTATGCCGACAACATCAATCCCTATCCTTCAGAGCCGACAGCGCTGAATGTTCTTCCCGCGGTAGCCAACAAATCGAAAGAGACGGGGTTCTACGTCCAAGACGACTGGAAAGTGAACTCGAAGCTCACCGTCAACCTCGGCCTGCGCTATGAGTGGAGTACGCCGTATACGGAGCGCTACAACCGCATCCAGTTCAGTAATTTCACCGCCCCAACCGGTGTCAGCATAAACCTGGCCAGTGGGGGCGCGACCAGCGCGCAGGCAGCAATGCAGGGGATTGGATTGAACTTGCCGTCCTCGGAAGCACTGTTCGGCACCACTCAGTTCCCCACCTCCAGCATGAGGAACGTTCCAACTTATCGCAACGATATCGGACCGAGGCTAGGTTTTGCCTACGCGCTCAATTTGAAAACCGTGGTCCGCGGCGGGGCGGGAATTTATTTTGGGATGAGTCCGGCCACAAATTTCCAGTACCCGGGAACTGCGTTCAGCGAAACTGCCACAATGTTCTTTACTCAAGACAATTTTGCCAGCCAATACGCAACCCTGGAAAATCCGTTTCCCGCCGGCTTTGCCGGTCCGCAAGGCACCAAGTATGGAGCACTGGCTGATTGGGGGTACTCCAACAACAACGACCTGGGCACGACCGCAGCGCGGGACGCTGACATTTACCAGTGGAATCTGGGAATCCAGCGGGAGTTGCCCAGCCAGATCGTCGTCGGCGTAGACTACGTTGCCAACCGCGCCACCCATCTGCCCTGGTCCGGCACAAACAATCGGGATTTCATTCCGTCATCTCTGTTGGCGAAGATTTCCGCCGCCGTGACCCCCACCGATCGGAATTGCTCGGCAGACAGTTGCGTAAGCAACTTTCTGCAGACGCTGGTGAATAATCCCTTCTACTCCATGTTCAAAACGCCCTGCACTCCTACTCCGTCGAATCCATGTTTCAACCAGCCCGATTCGCTTTACACCGCTCCGCAGATTCCATTGGGGTATCTGCTAAATCCCTACCCTCAATTCACTGGGGACTTTGAAGGACTGATGCTGGAGGAAGCCAATTCCTGGTACAACGCGATGCAGATCCGCTTCCAGAAACGCACTACGCATCACATCAGCTTCGAAGGCAACTATACGGTTTCGAAGTCGACCGACGATTCTTCGGCAGGCAGGAACAACTTCGTAGGGTCCCTTGCCGCCGGACTGCCGCAACAATTGGACCGCTTGAATCTGGAGCACAGCATCAGCGCTAACGACACGCCACAGCGGCTCACGGTTGCCGTTGTCGTGGACCTGCCCGTGGGCCGCAACGAATGGATTGGCGGCAATATGAATCGCGCGCTGGACGCCGTGATTGGAGGCTGGTCGATTTCCACCTTGATGACGCAACAATCGGGCCAGCCCATGGCAATCTCTGATTCCTTTGCACGACTGGCGAATGGCAGCCAACGTCCCAATGTCGTCTGTCCCCAGCTGAAGAGTGGCCTGAGCATGAAGGAAGTTGCTTTGAGCTGGGAAAATCCAACGCCGCTGTCATTCTTCAATAACAACTGCTTTGCGGATCCTGGCGACCAGAACCCGGGCAACGCTCCTCGCTACTTTTCCGGTTTGCGGGTCAACGGTATCCACAATTTCGATACCAATCTCTACAAGTCGTTCGCGATCAAAGAAGGCATGAAGCTGGAGGTGCGAGCCGAGATCTTCAACCTCTTGAACCATCCGCGCTTCGCAGCGCCGAACACGGCATTCGAAGAGACGGGCTTCGGCACGATCACATCCGATGCAGCGGGCTATCTGCCCCGGTACTTCCAGTTCGGATTGCGGTTCGAGTTCTGATGCAGAAGAATAGAGGCGCTTCTTGCACGCAGCAGTTGACGATCCACTTGCCGGGAGCTGCGTGAACTTCCCACCTTGATCGCCAGTGCAGGCCTAACCGGCGACAATCCGATGGGAAAATCTTTTCCCCTGTGAACTCTCTTTCCGTGTTGCCCTGATTTCACGATTACCCCTGCGCAACTCGTAACGCTCGATGGTGGTTACTATCGTGCCAGAGAAACTTCTTAAGGCCAGCTCTCTTCGCCGGCTCGGGCGCGAGCTAAATGCTTTCGCTGGTGCGAATTCTAACGCGCCAGAGATGCAGCGAACAGAATCCTCACCGCTGACACATCCCGTCATCGGTAGTGGCATCGCGATTGCCCATACCCTGCCTGAGTGGAGAAACCTTAGTGGAGGGGCTACTGTTTACTTTATTGCCATCGCCGCAGTCACGCTGGAAATCACTTGTGACTGGCTGGAGCGTGCAAGTTCTCTCGCTCGCGGGTCTTCTCGTTGTGAGCGCCCGATTCCACCAAAACCTGATCCCGCTTGCGGACTACCGCGTAAACAATCTCGTCGCCTACGAACCGTTGGTGCTCCACGAGCAGCAACCGGTTCTCCCAAACGTGTTGCCGCGATCGAGGCCGGCGCTCGAATCCAAGCCGTTACTCGAAAGCAAGCCCGAGGTCGCGACGCTTGTAGTCACGCCGCAAAGACGCGCAATACCAGAGCACAAGCTGCAGGAGCTTGATCGTCCTGCACCAGAGCTCAAACTCGACAGTAAGATGCCCGTGATTCCCGCTGCACCAACATCGAAAATCCTGGCGGTCGGGACTTTTTCTGCCAACACTCCGGCTACTGCGACGGCCAGTAAACCTGCAACAGCAGTGCAGACCGGCGGCTTCGGCGACCCGAACGGTGCGCCTGCATCAGAGCATCGCGGGACCAGCAACATCCGCGAAACCGGATCCTTCGACTTAGCCCGTGGGTCGGGCCGAGGCAACGGGATCGCAGTCGCAAACTCGAGCGTGGTCGCAAGCTCCGGATTTGGCAACGGTGCGATTGAGGCTTTCACCAGCGTCCATCCGAAAACGGGATCGCAGCAGCCGAATAATGGAGCCAACGTTCCGGTCCAGATCACCTTCAAGCCCAAGCCCGATTACACGGAGGAGGGGCGAAAGCAGAAGATCAACGGAGAAGTGAGCCTCGAAGTATTGTTCGCCTCCAACGGACAAATACACGTGATCCGAGTGGTTCAAGGGCTGGGTTACGGACTGGACGAACAGGCCGTAAAAGCTGCTGAGCAAATCAAGTTCAAGCCTGCTTTGCATGAAGGCCAGCCGATTGATTCGAGAGCTCAGGTCCACATCATTTTCGAACTTATTTCGTGAGGAGTGCTATGCGTAGTTTCAGAACTATCGTTTTCTTGCTGCTTTTGTCTTCGACGGCAGGGGTTGTGGCTGAAAACCCGAAAACCTCGGCGGCACTTTCCTTCGACCAAACCGTCGACCGAGTGGTAGAACGCGAGCGCGGGTTTGTCGTGACCATGAAGCGCTTGCACCCTTTGGCCGAAACCTATATCCAGAATCTTCACGAAGACAACGATCACAACGTCGAGCCGGTCAGCGATCAGTATTTCCTGGGGCGGCTTGACCTGAATCGCGGGGTTCGCGATTCAATGTTCCAAAGGCAGCACCAAGGATTTCTGCATCACGTTTCGAATCCCATCTCTTCTGCTCTGGCCTACAAGTTCTTGCCCCAGGGATTCGCGCAAATGGTGGTGCTCGATCCAGACTTCCAGAGGAATAACTACCGTTTCACTTTTGTGCGACGTGAATTCTTAGGCGAAGCGCGCTGCATTGTGATCGATGTGCAGCCTGGGAAAAAAGCGCGAGAAGGTTCGTTTACCGGAAGAATCTGGGTCGAAGATCGCGACTTCAATATTGTCCGCTTCAACGGCACCTATGCCGGTCATTCAAACTTCACCCATTACCTGCACTTTGACAGTTGGCGTTTTAATCTGCAAGGCGATTTGTGGCTGCCTTCCTATATCTACGTTGAGGAGTCCGGCACACAACGCAACAGCCCGCTGTTCCACGATTTGTATCTCAAGGCGCAGACGCGTCTCTGGGGCTACGATCCGGAACAACTGAATCACAACGAAGAGTTCACCCAGATAAAAGTCGACAACTCCGTGGATGATCGCCCTGTTGCCAAAGACAATGGCCCCGTCGAAGCCCAGCGTATGTGGGAGAGGATGGCCGAGGACAATGCCGTGGACCATTTGCAGAAGATCGGCCTGCTCGCTCCTTCGGGCGATGTGGATAAGATCCTGCAGACCGTGGTCGACAACCTCATCATCACCAACAAGCTTCAAATCGAGCCCGATGTACGCTGCCGTGTACTGCTAACGCTGCCGCTGGAGTCTTTCACGATCGGGCACACCATTGTAGTCAGTCGCGGTCTCCTGGATGTGCTGCCGGATGAAGCATCTTTGGCGACCATTCTGGCTCACGAACTCGGTCACATCGTGTTGGGTCATCATGTCGATACCAAGCTTGCCTTCGATGACCGCTTCTTCTTCGCCGATGCCGATACATTTCAGCGCCTGCATTTTGAGCGGGATGCTGCAGACGAAAGGGCTGCCGATGGCAAAGCTTTGGAGTTGCTGGCGAACTCACCGTACAAGGACAAACTAGGGAATGCAGGACTGTTCCTCAAAGCGTTACAGAATCGGTCTCCAGCACTGACCAGCTTGATCAGCCCACGGCTGGGCAGCCGAATGGCGAGTGGAAACAGCACCCGCATGGCCGCACTTTTCAACTCCGCGCCGGCTTTGGAGAAGCAGCGCCTTGATCAGATTGCCGCCCTTCCTATCGGCAGCCGGGTCAAGTTGGATCCGTGGAGCAACCAACTGAGCATGATGAATGCGAATCCAGTTGCGCTCTTGGCCCCGAGGGAAAAGATGCCATTCGAGGTCACCCCGTTTTTCCCCTTTTTAAGCTATAGCCAGGCTGACAGAAAACTTGTGGCCCAGGGTTCAGTACGTCCGTAAACCAGCTGACGGTCGACTGTGAGTATTCGTCGACCGTCAGAATTAAATCCTCTCCCTAAACTCGTACCACTGATCAGAAAGGACGTAATGAGAAACACGATGAGGACCATTGGCAAGCTCTGTTTTTTCGGGTTCGTGATGGTGGCGCCCGTACTGGCGCAAAATCAAATGGTAAACGCGCCGTCGCCTGCAGTCGCCGGGCCAGCTTACGATGTGAGTGTCGGCTATAGCCGGCTCTCGATGCCAATTGCCTCCGCTGGACGTGCGAATTTCAACGGCTTGGATTTTACGGGAAGCATCGGGCTAAGCCCGCGTTGGGGCGCAACGTTAGACTCGAATTACCTTTATACGCCCGCCATCCTCGATACCCGCCACCAAGGCTATCTGTTGAGCCTTTACGCTGGCCCTGTGTTCTATCCCATTGAACACGGAAACACCCGCGTGTTCGTCCGCGCGTTAGCCGGCATGGGTCTGGTCGACGGCGCAGTCCCGATAACTGAATCCCAGGACTTTCATGGCTGGTTGGTCCGGCCCTCTTACGCGGTTGGAGGAGGAATCGAGCAGTTTGTTTCGAGCCAATTGGCCGTTCGCATCAACGGAGACTACCTGCGTACGTCATTTTACGATGCTGCTGGTGCAGTCGAGCCCCAGAACAATTTACGGTTAACCCTGAGCTTCGTCTTTCGCCTGAAAGAACGTCCGCACAGATCCAGCGCACAACTATGGTGAAACCGCCGCCGCGCCGTCGTGGCCAGTAAGCGTTGCCTTCAAGTGTTTCAGTTGCCATCGCTGGATCGAGAATCCATGTGCGACACTCCGTCGCCTGCTCTCACTTTTGTTGAATCTATAGGGAACCGGTTGGGATCAAAAACCATTACCAGTTCACGCGGAGGAACCGCATCCCATGTTTGAAGAATCGCTCATGACCGCGTCTTTATCGTTACCAACGATTGAGGAAATCCGACAGGCTCAGCAGTTTGTCTATTCGGTGATGCTTCCGACGCCGCAAATTGTGTGGCCTCTGTTGTGTGAGCGTCTGGGGACTGAAGCCTGGGTGAAACACGAGAACCACACTCCGATCGGCGCCTTCAAAGCACGGACGGCGGTGGTTTATGCCGAGGAACTGTTTCGAGAATCGAAAGGCGTAACCGGTCTGGTCACCGCAACTCGCGGCAATCACGGCCAGTCGGTCGCGCTGGCTGCACGCCGTTTCGGAGTACCCGCGCACATCGTTGTGCCCCACGGAAACAGCGCGGAGAAGAATGCGGCGATGCGGGCCCAGGGAGCGACCCTTATCGAATTCGGCAGCGATTTTCAAGAGTCCAAGGAACACGCGCAAAAGCTCGCGGGCGAGCATCGCTGGCACTTCGTCCCTTCGAATCATCGCAACATCGTGAAGGGAGTTGCGACCTATTGGCTGGAATTTTTCTCGGCCGTCCCGGATCTCGACGTGGTCTATGTGCCGATTGGGCAAGGTTCGGGCATCTCGTCTTGCTGCGCGGTTCGCAATGGACTGAATCTGAAGACGAAGATTATCGGGGTGGTTCCGGACGGAGCCCCGGCCTACGCACTGTCGTTTGAAGCGGGACGCAGCATCTCAGCTCCCGTAAGCACGGTGCTGGGCGACGGAATGGCTTGCCGCGTGCCTGAGGAAGCGTCCTTGGAAGTGGTTCTGAAGAATGTCGATCACGTGGTGCGCGTCGGCGAACGGGAAATGGGCTACGCGATGATGATCTATTTCACGGATACGCACAACGTGGTCGAGGGCGCAGGAGCTGCCGGACTCGCGGCAGCATTGAAGGAGAAACAATCGTTGCGCGGCAAACGCGTCGGGCTGGTCGCCAGCGGCGGCAACGTCGATCGCGCCGTGTTTGCGAAGGTGCTGCTGGACTCTCATCAGTCAGCATCGCGTGAGAGTTAGCGTTGAGGCAGCCGTCGGCCGACGGTAACGATAGCCGACGGTAACGATAAAGGATAAGATTCTCAGCAACGAAACACTAAGCACTCACCTGCACCGGCACTAATTCGGGGTTGCACCGCGAATTTTGGATGGATTTCACAGCGTCCTCGGCGGTGAATCTTCCCATAATCAGCGCCAGTTTACGTTGGGTTGTCGTCTGGATGGGGGCCCGATCCGTTCGCTGAACATATTCGGGGACGCGCGTACCACCACGGTTTACTTTGACAACAAATTTGATAGTTTTCATGAATCTCCATTCTCTGGGTGACAAACAAATGGAATGCGATAAGAGAACAAACTTCAGGATGGGCTGACTTAGTTCAGAGAACCTGAAAGACCAAGAGTACTTGCCTCACTTTCGATGCTAGGCTTCTGCTCGCGCCCTGTCAAACCACGGCGAGGACCGGACGCTTGTTCAGCAACAGCCCAGTCCTACTGATGTCTGTAACCACCAGGCCGTCACACGGGTTCGCAACAGACGGCGATTCCTATACTTTCGCTAGAATGACCTTCTTGATTTGTTTGATCCTGGCTTCGTCGCGCTTGTAGAACGTCCACTTCTTGATTCGCTTGGAGCGGGTCAGCCCGGCCTGGCACAGAATCTTCATGTGTTCGCTCGTGGTCGGTTGACTTATACGAAGCTTGCGCGCGATCAGGCACCCGCAAACGCCATCCTTCACCAGATCGCCGTCGACTTGCGGAGGGAAATGTTTTGTCGGGTTCTTAAGCCACTCGAGAATCTGTAGTCTGCGCTCGTTCGCGAGGGCCCTGATTGCAATGGTCGATGTCATTATACGATTAGGAAACTCCCTAATCATTATAACGTGGACGGGCGAAGACGCCCGTCCATGCCCAATAAACTGTCATTCTTACTTCTTGGCAGTCGGTGGCAAGACACCGTTCAGGCGCAAATACATTGCGGCTGCGGCGTAGTGGTCGGACCAGGCGCCGGACAGGATCAGGCTGAACCAGGCGCGCGTAGCTTGTTTTCCGCCGAATCCTTCCGTGCTCTCCGCCAGCTTCGAATCGTCCATTTTCGCGAGCGCGTCCGAACAAAAATCGAAAGAGGCCTTGGCCGCGGCCACAAGCTTGTCTTTCGAGTCCGTCTCTTTGCCCTCATCGACCTTGGGAGGCGCGACCCCGGTGGTCTTGCCGCAGAGCAGGTAATTCGCTTCGGCCACGTGGGCGGCGAGTTGGCCGAACGTCATCTGGTCGGCCGTTGGTTTGTAATTGAATTTGTCGGCGGGCATGGCTTCGAGGGCGGCTATGGTATTTTTCTGCCGCCCGGGCAAAACGTCTCTCAGGGCGGCGCTGACGGGATTCTTCGTCGGTGCGGAGGCTGTTTGTGCAGCCGCCGATGCGGCGAGTAAAAGCGATGCGGCGATCACAAGAGTTGTCTTCATTTTGTCCTCATTCTTGGCAATTTGGCGCGTATAGCGAGGTAGCCCTATTCCTGACTCGAGCATGGCCTGCACCTTCAGGCTGCAAAAGGCGTATCCACTATATTTCGTCAGTTAGCTAAGGGTCAACGATTTAGCACCCGATCCTAACTTGGGAGCGCCAAGGTCTATCACATCTGAGACGAGCACCAAACAGCATTGGTTAGCACTTAGTTGCGAACATTCTAAGCCAGAACAACAAACGGCGGATAGGCTATGCAGCGTCCAACCGCTTCCCTTCCCCAATGATTGACAACAGCAGATCCTCGATCTCTTGCTCAGAAGTAGCTGGATTCATGCACGTGAGCTTGAGATATTGCCGCCCGTCCACCCGCGTGTGCCCGATAACAGCAAGTCCGCGTTCCAGCAGACGTTGTCGCAAAACGCTATTCAATCGGTCTCCGTCAACCTGCGGGCCGGAGGGACGATAGCGGAACACGACACACCCGTACTCCGGCTCGTTTAGCAACTCGAGCGGCGGGTTGGAGCGGATAAACCTGGCAGCATGGGCTGCAAGCTCAATCGTCCGGTCCACCATCTTCCCGAACTTTTCCCGCCCCAAGACCTGAAAGGAAAACCAAAGCTTCAGAGCATCGAAGCGCCGTGTGGTCGAAAGCGATTTGCCCACCAGGTTTGGAATTCCCGCTTCTTCGTCAGACTCCGGATTTAGATAGTCAGCGTGGATTCTAAGATGCCGCAACTGGCCCGCATCCCGAACCAGGAGCGCGGCACAACTGATGCACTGCCAAAACTCCTTGTGAAAATCCATGCTGATCGAGTCGGCGCTTTCCAGCCCCCGCAGTTTCTCGCGATACCGATCAGAAAGCAGCAGAGCGGACCCGTAAGCCGCATCCACATGCAGCCAGGCTCCCGCTTGTTGCGCCAGAGCGGAAATCTCGGGCAAGGGATCGATTGAACCGAAATCCGTTGTACCGGCAGTTGCCACCACGGCTGCCGGAATCAATCCTTTTTCCCGCAGCTCCGCTAGAGATTCACTCAGAGCCTTTGGGAGCATGCGAAAAGATCGGTCCACCGGCACGCGGATAACCGCACCCGTGCCCAAGCCGAGTTGGTATGCCGATTTCTCGACGGTAAAATGCGCAACTTCCGAACAAAGAAAGCGAAGCCGGGATGCATCCGCAGGCAGGCCGTCCCGCTGCACCTGCCAGTTCCAATGCGAACTGATGCACGCATCACGCGCCAGCAGTAGCGCCATGAAGTTTGACTGCGTGCCGCCCGCGGTGAAGATTCCATCCGATCCCGACGGCAACCCCGCTTCCTCAGTCAACCAACGGGTGACCGCCAGTTCCAGCACCGTAGCGGCCGGAGCCTCATCAAAGGAATCCATCGACTGGTTCAATGCGGAAATGACCACCTCAGCCGCTAACGAAGGAATTAGAGGCGGGCAGAGTAGATGGGCGATGGTGTTGGGATGGGTAACAGCGACCGAGTGCGCAACAATCGTTCGAACTCTTTTAAGAACGTCATCAACCGGCGATCCACCTCGCGGCAGAACGTCCCCCTTAAGGAGCGCTGCCAGTTCCGCTGGACTCTTTCCACTATAAGGTTGAGTTGGAAAAGCGTCGAGCAAAGCTTCCACTGCCTTCGCAATACTCTCGCGATAGGCTGCGGAGTTCTTCAGCGTCAGAAACTCCTCGGCAAATCCTAGCTCCGGCACGTCTGGCCCACGATAATAGATTTGTCAGGAATCGCCGCGAGCGCATGCCCATCGACTAGTCGGCGAAGTGAATCCGAAAGGTCACCTGTCTTGCGGGTCTGGTCTTTCATAAAACCTCTGCAACCGGGTGATTATCCGTTCTCTCGATCGGAGGGTCAAGCAGCGATCGCGAAGCTAACCGACAGCATGCTCACTCCGGGCATCGGCGCTAGATTGCCTCGGGATTCACGGCGGCGCTAGCCGGCTTCGCCCCTACACCGCAGATCCAGCCTTTACTGCGTTCTTCAAAGATCTCAACGTCCGTGTAGCCTGCCTTCGAAAATAGTTCCTGATGGTCACTTACGCTCAGGTGCGAGGACCGCAACAACCACATCACCGGCCATTTCAGACTGTCGTACTTGCCGCCCTTGTACGTCTCAGCTATAACAATCAACTTCCCGCCAGGTTTCAACACGCGTAACACTTCCTGCATGTCTCCAGCCAGGTTAGGCCAGTAGTATTGCGTCTCGACCGCACTAACCAGATCGAACTTGCCGTTAGGGAACGGCAACTGAGAGACCGAGGCCTTTTCGATGGCCACGCGACCTGCCTTGATCAGCTGCCCATTGTGCGCGCGAGAAGCAGCAACGCTGCCGTCTGCATAATCGATTCCATAGACCATCCCGTCGGTCGCGATCGCTGCCAATTTCTCCACAGTCCTGCCGCCACCGCAGCCCACGTCCAAGATCGTAAAGTGATTCTCAATCACAACATGTGTAAATCCCCAGTCGGTCATGCTCGAATGACCTTGATTCAGTGCCTGGACAAAGAATCTACCAAACCACTTCGATGGCTTTCGCGCTTGCAGCATGAAGTATGCCGCGAGAGCTATGGTCGCGGCATAGCGCAATAGAGGATTCACGGCAGATCCACCTCCGTCAGTTCACGGCGTAAACAATGCCAGCATCTAGCGATTACTCCCAACCCCGCCATACTTCTCCAGCCACTTTAGCTCTTCCCGCACTTTGATTTTTCCGTGCCACGGATTCTTATCGAGCTCATGCCCTTCGCCGGGGAATATCAGCAGCGTACTCGGAATGTCGAGAGCGTGCAACGCATGATCGAGTACATACGCTTCCGCCACTGCCACTCGAATATCCTCCGCCCCCGCGACGATATGCGTGGGCGTGCGCACCTTGTTCATCTGGAAAATAGCGGCTTCATTCTGATAACGCTGCGGCACCTCCCAGGGAAACCCTCCCAGAAAATAAATGTCGTCAAAGCTGGTATCGTCATTGCCCCAGTCGGCAACGTTTTCCACCGCGCCCGCGCCCGTCACTGCAGCCTTGAAACGAGTCGTCTGCGTGATCAGCCAATTGGTCATGTAGCCGCCGTAGCTGTAGCCGCCGACAGTCAGGTGGTCGGGATCAGCGATGCCATCTTTCACCAGCGCGTCCACGCCAGCAAGAATATCTTTGCCCGGACGTGAAACGATGTCAGGTACGATGCCCGCCAGAAATTTGTCTCCATAGCTAGTCGAACCGCGATAATTCGGCTCAAACACTAGCCAGCCCTGCGTTGCCGCCAATCGATCCCAAACGTACCAGTCAGCTTCGAAGTGATTGCCATCGGCATCGTAGGGCCCTCCATGCGGAAACACCAAGATGGGCAGATGCTTCGCTTCGAATTTTCCCGGCGGATACATCAGCATGCCTTCGATGGCTGTCCCGTCATCGGAAGTCCAGTGGTAAGGCTTGGCCTTGGGCAGATCGCGCTGAGTAAACAATTTATTGAACGAAGTAATGGGACGAGCTGACTTCAACGCGTCGCTACTGTCTGCTAAGTAAACCTCGGCCGGCTCCTCTATCGCCGAGTGCACAAAAGCGATACGCTGCGAATGTTGAGCAGAAGCAACCAACGCGTATGTGCCCGGCACGCCAGCCAGTTTGGAAAAAGGCTCAGAAACCTTGGATTGGAAATACGTCTGAGTTTCGGTGCCAAGCTGACCGGCCGCAACCACGCCGCCATCGGGAGTGATGCTGTACTGTCCGACCGCGCCTTTGAAATCAGCCGCCCAGCGCTGGATTTCGCACGTCTCCGCGTCGACCCAGTAGAGCCGCGTCTGCCTGTCTTTGTACTTTCCTTCGACCGAACCGTACTGCACTTCGAAGAAAATATGCTTGTTGTCTTTGGCCCAGCGCAGATCCTGTTCCTGCGCCTCATTGTGCGTGATCTGTCGCGGCACACGATCGACAGTTGCGTTCGCCAACTCGACGGTATAGATTTCGAACTCGCCAATCTTTTCCTCGCGCTCCGAAACCGATTCCGATGCAAATGCCAATTTGCGTCCGTCCTGAGAAACATCCAATTCATATACGCGCCATGGTGTTCGCGCCACCGCGGCGGCACCCGGAGTCGCGTCCGATTCATCTTCCGAATCTTGCTCCGGTTTTGTTCCCTCAGCCGCGCGCCGCGTGATCGCATCCGCGACATCGATCCTGAAAATCATGTCGCCCCGTTCGGCCGCGCGATATTGCAAGACATCCTTCCACTCTTTCTTGTAAGCATCCTTCTGAGCCTTCGTCCAGGGCGTGCGCGTGGCAAAGTAGAGCGTGCGAGAATCCGGAGACCACGAAAACGAATGCACTTCCTCATCGCCTTGGGTCACCGGAAATGCTTCCCCGCCGCCGACCGGAATCAGATAGAGCTGCGCAACCGCTTCCTCCTTGGCATCGTCTTCTTTTGCGCTCTTGCGCTCCGAGAGAAACGCGATCCATCTTCCATCAGGAGACCACTGCGGCCTCGTGTTATCTCCAGATTGCGTCAGCTGGATCAGCGACTTTCCATCATCGCGATATAGCCACAAGTCTCGCCGAAAGATGCTCTGATCCCAATCCGCGCGTTCCGTATTAATCAGAACTGAATTGCCATTGGGAGAAATCGCTACCGCGAGAATATCGACGTAATTGAAGAACTCGTCAAGCGTGAGCTTGGGTTTCTCAGCGGCGTAAACCAAAGCACAAATAAAGTTAAGAGCAAATACAACGAGAATCGAAACGCGCAGAAGCCTTCCGTTTGTCATGGTCGAAACAGAGGTATATCGCGAGCGAGCGCCGCTTGTAAACCCGAATCGCCGCATGAACCGCGAGTCACATACTCACGGCGCAGGTTCAGCATTCTTCAAGGCATCGTCGAGACCCTGATTGCTCTTGGGCGAACTGCCTTCGATGATTCGCCAGCCGTCGTCGTATCGCCGGAACCCGACCGTCGATTTGTATTGCACCCCGCCCGCATAAAGCGCGGCTCCGACTTCATTCAGCGGAACCCACTTCCATAGGAAGTCCACATCGGCGGCGCTGCCCTCTTTGCTGATCCCGCTGATTCCGGTCAACTGTCTCCGCGCCACCGGCACGCTGAAGTATCGCGATTCCGCCTGGCCGCCTGGGATCAGATCGTGAAAGGTCTCAACTCCAATCGGAGTCAGCGCGACCTCCCAACACGGCGGAGGCGCAACGTCGGCCGTGCAAGGACTCGGCGACCCAGTGACCCAGCCGCGCCGCTGCAACACCAAATACTCCGGAGACACGTAATCTTTATTCGAAATCAAACCGGTCCGCAGAAAGAACTGCTGCGTGCTCTTAAACGTCTCGGAACTGGCGATCAAATCCGATGCCAACCGCCGCGTGAGGAAGTCGCGAGGCGAGCAAGCCGATACGATCAACAGCAATCCCAGGGCAAGCGCGATTCGCAGTGTCCGCATGAAGTTTGGTTTGAGTCTAGTCGACGATTGTAACCAAACGCGAGCCCCGCTGCGGCAAGAAAGGACGGTCCGTGATCTGTCCCTCGAATTTCGCCGACCAGCGCCCCGGAATCGCCGTCTTGCAGGATGGACAACGGCCATCGGCACTCACGCGATACTCTTCGACGAAGTAGCTGCGCCGCCGGATCAGCGTATTGCCGCAACTGTGGCACTTCGTGTTTTCCTGATCGCCCACCATGCCCGGCAAGTTTCCGGCGTAGATGTAGCGCAGGCCGGCCTGCTTTCCAAATTCGACCGCGCGCAGCAAATCCCGAGGCCGCGTGTTGTCGGGATCTTCCATCTTGTAATCTTTGTGAAACGCAGTCACGTGCCAGGGAATTTCCGCCGAGACGCTGGCCAAAAACTCCGTCAATCCCCGCAACTCTTTTTCTGAATCGTTGAAGCCGGGGATCAGCAGCGTCACAATCTCGAGCCAAACGCCCATCTGGTGCAGGCTGCGAATGGTTTCGAGAATCGGGCCAATGCGTCCGCCCAGTTCGTGATAATGGCGATCGTCGAAACTCTTCAGATCGACCTTATACAGATCGATCCACGGATGCAGATATTCCAATACCTGCGGCGTGCCGTTGCCGTTCGAAACGAAGCCCGTGATCAAACCCGCGGCCCGAGCCTCTTTGAACACGGCGACCGCCCACTCGCTGGTGATCAGCGGCTCGTTGTAGGTGCTGACCAGAACCTTCGCGCCTTGGCGAAGCGCGTCGCGCACCAGCGCTTCCGGCGACGCTTCGAGCGGCGGCGAAACCGCATTGGGATCGCGCAACGCCTGCGACGTCACCCAATTCTGACAATAGCCACAATGCAAGTCGCATCCCAGCATGCCAAAGCTGTACGCGAGCGCGCCCGGGTACGCGTGAAAAAACGGCTTCTTCTCAATGGGATCGCACTGCACCCCGCCGACGTATCCCCAAGGCACATACAAAGTGCCGCCGCGGTTGTAGCGCACCTTGCAAACACCGGGCTGTCCCTCCGGTATCGGACAGCAATGCCCGCACGCGTAACAGCGCACCCGATTGCGGTCCAGCTTCTCGTAAAGCTCGCCCTCGCGAACCTGCTGGTAAACGATGTCGCGGAGGGTGGGCATGCCTACATTCTAAACCTCGGGTCTATCCTTCGTTCTGTTGGCCGACGTTCGGTTGGCAAATTCCGGCGAATTCGAAGACGGTGCGGAGGTCGCGCCAGTTGCCGCGCTCGGCGCCTGCCATCGCGGCTTGCACTCGCTCCAGTTCTTTCAGATCACGCTGGGGTTTCTTTCGCTCCTTCGGAGTTGGGTTGTTTTGGGCTTCTATCCCACGGCTTACGCCGTGGGCTGTATTCTTTCGCCGCTTCGCGGCTGGTTCAGTGGCGGCGATTTTCTCGGACGCTGGCCCTTTTCGTTTGGGCGCTGCATCTGCCGTTGCGATTTCCTGGGATGCGTCTTGCTCTGAGCTTTGTGGCTCGGCTTGGGCTTCGATCTGAACTACTGCGTTTGTCTGGTTTAGGGGTGAGCCGAATTCGGGGTGTTCGATTAAATATTGTTGGGCGTAGTCGGGGACTTCGCGGACCATGCTTTGCTTTTCGGATTCGCGCTTGGTGTCGAAGCGGACATTCTTCGCGTTTCTCGCGGCTATGCGCAAGGCTTGAATGATCAGCCGGGCTCGGGTTGGGTCGAGGGTGCCTTTGATCAGGCCGTCGACTACGTGCATGATCGAGAGTTGGATGGACTCGCAATCTTCGAGCAGGGCCATGGAGTGGAGTTGCATATCGACGCGCTGTTGCACGCCTTTGATCACGCGGGTGTGGAAATAGCAGAAGAACTCGCCGCGCAGGGCGGGAGAACCGCAGCGCTGTCCGGTGACTTTGATGTGGGTGCAATTACGGACGTTGGGATGTTTGGGTGATGGTTTTGACATTGACTGCTCCTGAAAAAAAACACGCGAATTCGCGTAAATCTATGAATCGATTGAGTCGGGTGGAGAGGGTACCGGCCAGATCTATGAAACCAAAGGGGTTGCAGGCAAAATCTTGGGAACAAAGGAGTTGCGGGGTGGGATTGAGCTGGGAACGGGAGTTGTTGGAGGAGGACGGGAGCATCTTGGCTTTTCCTGCGTGAGATATAAGATGACTATATTATATATCTTAAAGTAAAGTCAAGGAAATAATGGAAAAGTTGGGATTCGAGTTCCAAAATGGGAATTGGAGGAGCTCGACGGCGGCTTTCGGTCAGGGCCCAGTCAGTGAGCGTAATTGAGATTTTTGCAACAACTACGTTATCGACTAGCTACAGTTGTCGAGTTCTCAGGCCCGGTGGGATAACTCGAGGCAGATCAGGAGGCGACTGTGAAAGCGTGGCTCGTCTTCGTGGCTTGTCTCGTCCTTACATCTTCCGTTGCAACTCAGACGGGCGTGTCCTCGAGCGTCCTCCAGGAGAAGGAGCGCCAGCTGCGAATTGCCGCGGCGTCTTAGGGGGCGTCGCGATTCGCTTCACATGAGTGACTGTCTGGCAGACCAAAGGCGTACAGAGTACCTTGATAATTCTCGTCCATCGAGGCGATGTAGACCATCCCATTGGCAATGGCCGGCGAAGGGAAGTATATGTTGCCGCTGGTGGCATAACTCCAGAGTAGAGACCCGCTCTTAGCGTCCAACGCATAAAGACTCTTGTCGGCGGAGCCGATGTAAACCACCCCATTGGCCACCGCAGGGGACCCCACAATTTCGTAGCCGGTCTGGTAAGTCCACAGCACGGCACCGGAGGCGGCATTGAGCGCGTAGACGTTGAAATCTTCGGAACCGATATAGACCACACCGTTTTGAATGGCAGGTGAAGATGCTATATGGCCGTCGGTCTGATGGCTCCACAGCAGCGAGCCATCGCTCGCCTTCAAGGCGTAAACTGCGCCGGGGTAGCCATTCGAGCCGAAATAAACGACATCGCCCGCGATTGCCGGTGAGGAGAGGACGCCGCCCGCTACTGGGAAGTTCCAAATGTGGTGACCAGCGCTGGCGTCTACCGCGTAGAGGCTCCCATAGTCGTTGGAACCATTGTTGGGGAAGTAGGCCACCCCATTTTCTATCAGGGGTGTGCGCACGTAAGTACCGAGAATGTCAGTCCATATCTGGGCTCCAGTTGAGCCGTCGAGCGCGTAAACGTTTCCGCCATCAGAGCCGATGTAAACCGCCCCATTCAACACCGTCGGCGAGGCAAACACGTAGGAGGGCATTCCCAAACTCCAGCGCAGCGCGCCGGTACGTGCGTCCAAAGCGTATACCGTGCCGTAGTTGATGCCGAAGGAGGCAAAATACACGATCCCGTTCGCTACTGCGGGTCCGGATGTGACGTAGTCCACAGGGGTGAAGCTCCAGAGCAGGGCACCAGTGGTGGCGTCCAGGGCGTACAACGAACTTCCACCAATGTAGACGACTCCATCTGCGACCGCGGGCGAGGAGTCTTCAAATTCACCAAGAGAATAACTCCACTTCAGTTTCAGGCGCCCCACCGTTTTCGGGCTCAGGACGTTTTCGTAAGGATTCACGCGTCGGCCGTCAGCGTTAAAGTGGAACTGTCTCCAATTTGTCTGAACCAAGAACGGTTGCTTGGCAGTAGGGCCGCCGGTTGCTCAACGGCGCTGACCGAGTGAGTTCCTGGATGCGCCTCCTTGGGGACGCGGACTACAAGATTCGAGAAACCCCCGCTTGAGTTCGTGACGCACTGATCCCTGTAGGTTTTATCGAAATAGAGATCTACAATCACGCCGGCTTTGAAGCCTGTTCCCGAAACCTGCACTTTGATCGTTGGCGGGCCGCTCGGGCGAGAAAGGGTTATAGAGGGAGTGGCGTTCGCCGTCCCAAGGAAGCAGGCGCCGACAACAAGTGATGTGAAACTGAGACCGATTCGCCGCCAAGCCCGCCACACGTTGAGCATGTGCCCTCTCCACAGGTTTCCGTGGATACACGGCGGACGCGGAAACCTGCATAATTCTGAGCGCGCAATGTCGGCTT
>Ga0207000_1011_pt1 | contig 90087 bp, 63 predicted proteins | sample Alteio_BWMinCont_90_FD_153498 | JGI IMG/M metagenome (GOLD analysis project Ga0207000, IMG submission 153498) | Enriched cells from forest soil in Barre Woods Harvard Forest LTER site, Petersham, Massachusetts, United States -... | ecosystem: Environmental > Terrestrial > Soil > Temperate forest >...
CGTCGGCGGACAGTACTTTGTCGATATCAAGAATCAGACAAAACTTCTTCCCTAACGCGCCCATGCCGAGCAGATATTCGGTCTTGACCCGAGTGCCGAACGGCGGAGTCTCTTCGATTTCGTCGGCGGAGAGATCGATAACCTGGCTCACCGAGTCGGCAAGAACGCCCATGGTCAGCTTTTCGCCCTGGAACATCACTTCGGTGATGATGATGCAAGAGAACTTCGTAACGCGGCTGGATGACAACCCGAACTTCACTGCGAGATCAACCACGGGGACAACTCTGCCTCGCAGGTTGGTGACGCCGCGGATCCAAGCCGGAGTGTTGGGGACTGTGGTGACAGCCTCGTACTCAACAATCTCGCTGATTTTCACAATACTGATCGCATATTCCTCACCCGCGGTTAAGAAGGTGAGGTATTGCACCGGGCTCTCAGGGAGTTGATTGTTCCCCTGTTTCGACGCTCCCATAGTTTTCACTCCTCGCATCATGCCGCTTGCTTGGTCGAATGCGCTCGCTGTGCGTCAGCTGAGGCTGACAGCGTCCACTTTTTTAGAACGGAGCGAAGTTCGCTTCTTCCGCTGCCTTGCCGGTCGCCGATTGATTCCGGTTACGCTGCCCGAAATCGCTCCTGAACGCCGGATTCAGGGGCATGACCACGCGCTGTTTGTCGCCACTGCTGCGCTGGGCAGGTTGTTCTCCCGCCACGCGGAAAAATGTCATTAACTGCTGCAGCTGTTCGGATTGCGCAGCCAATTCCTCCGCAGTGCTTGAAAGCTCTTCTGCAGACGATGCGTTGCGCTGCGTAACCGTGTCGACCTGAGACATGGCCTTGTTGATTTGGGTCACCCCGCCTGACTGTTCGGTGGATGCTGCAGCAACGTCCTGAACCAACTCAGCAGTCTTCTTGATGGACGGCACCAGATCGGACAGTAATTGCCCAGATCGTTCGGCTACGCTGACGCTCTTTCCGGCCAGCCCGCCGATTTCCTGGGCGGCTAGCTGGCTCCGCTCCGCCAACTTTCGAACCTCGATGGCGACCACCGCAAAACCCCGACCTTGATCTCCTGCACGAGCTGCTTCGATCGCCGCGTTGAGCGCAAGCAGATTGGTCTGGTAGGCGATCTCTTCGATCACCGAGGTCTTGGCGGCAATCTGTTTCATGGCTTCGACAGTCTCTTTGACCGCGTCGCCGCTCTCTTCTGCTGCCGTGGCCCCCTTTGCCGCGGCCTGCTCTACTTGCCGGCTATTGTCTGCGTTCTGGGTAATGGACGCGTTCATTTGCTCCAGACTGGAACTCATTTCCTCGACTGAAGCAGCTTGTTCGCTGGTTCCCTGAGATAGACTCTGCGAGGACGCTGACACCTGCTGAGCTGCGGAAGCAACCGCCGCGGATCCTTCGCGAACATCGCGGATGATGCCCGATAGCTTGGCACTCATCTCGCGCATGGCTTGCTGCAATTTACCCGTCTCGGAACGGTTCGTGACAACTATCTCCCGGGTCAAATCGCCCGCCGCGATTCGCTCCGCGTGCCCCACCGCCTGCTCGATCGGAGCCGTAATACTCCGGGTCACGCTGATTGCCGCGAAGGTGGCCAAAAACAAAGTAAGACCGAGGAGCAACAAAGCAATCCTGCGCCCCACGGTGTAAGCCTCCTGGCTCTCCTTCATACTTTGCTGCATGGCCGACGTCTGCAGGTCGATAAATTTCTCCCACATGGCGCGATACTTATCGAGAGCCGGGATCACCTCGTCGCGCAAGCCTGCCATCGCCTGCTCTCGCTTCTTGTCGGCCAGCAGCGCCTTGGCTTTGTTCCTGGCCGCAATATAGGCCTGCCGGTCCTGAGTAACCACCTCAAACAAGTCTCGCTCTTGGGATGAGGTAAGACTCTTTTCGATTTCCGCGACTTGCCCGCTGATCTCCTTGCTGATCGCGTCGTTCTGCTGATTCAGCTTCTTCTCTTCGTCGGGATCGGCGGTCTCGAACAATTGCAAGGTAATGCGGGCATTCGTGATTGAGTTCTCGATGGTCTGGTGCGTCAACTCGACCGTGTTATAACGCTTCTGCATCGAGGTCGACATCTCGGAATTCAGGCGGCCGAGCCAGTTCAGCCCAAATCCACCCACCGCAATCACACACAGCAGGATGGCGCCAAAAAACCACACCGAGTCGCGTGCCTATCTTCTGATCTTGCCAAGTCTTCATGTCCTTCACCTCTCTAAATAGCTGCCCTTCTTGTCTAAGCTTGCACCTGCAAACTCGATTGCATCACTCCACGCAGAAGGCTGGGTACGTCAATAATCAACCCAACGCGTCCATCACCAAGAACGGTTGAACCAGCAATCCCTGGGACTCCTCGAAACGCTCTGCCCAGCGGTTTCACGACCGTCTGCATGCCACCCAGCAACTCATCCACTGCGATTCCGGCGTGGAACTCGTTGACCTTGACCACAACAATGTTCTCTCTCTTAGGGGCCTCGCCCGAGAGACTGAAGATGCGCCGCAGTCGCACATAGGGAAGGGCGGTTCCGCGAAGGCTAAGAATCCCGCTGGCGTCTGCGCTGCGCTGTCCCTCCGGCAGTTCCGTGCACTCGGTCACATGCTCCAGAGGAACGATAAAAGTCTCGGCATCCACCTTCACGGAGAACCCCTCAATAATGGCTAAGGTCAGCGGTAAGCGAATGGTAATGGTGCTGCCTTTGCCAGCTGCGCTTGATATCTCCACCGTGCCCCGCAAATTGTCGATGTTGCGCCGAACGACATCGAGGCCGACTCCACGGCCTGAGAGATCGGTGACCGACTCAGCAGTTGAAAATCCCGCCTGAAATACCAGACGGTAAAGGTCCTCATCGCGAACCTCGTCTTTTGCGGATACGAGCCCGAGGCGTTTTGCTTTTTCGAGGATGCGGGCGCGATCGAAACCTGCCCCATCGTCCTCCAGTTTGACGATGATGTTTCCCCCGCTATGTGCGGCCGTCAGGCGGATCAACCCGCAAGCATTCTTGCCTCGACTTTCGCGCAAGGCCGGCTTCTCAAATCCGTGATCGACCGCGTTACGCAACAAGTGCAAAAGCGGATCTTTCAATTGTTCGAGCACCGTGGTATCAACCTCGACGTCACCTCCGACTACTTCCAGACAGGCCAATTTTCCATGGCTCTTTGCAAGGTCTCTCACGGGGCGGACGAACTGGCGAAATAGCGGGCCCACTGGAACCATGCGGATGCTCATCACTTCACTTTGCAGATCCATGTACAGCCGCTCGGCCTCGCGATGCATCTCCAACATGGCGCGCCCTTGCTCGGCGTCCAGCTTTTCGATCATCTGACGCAGACGGCCTTGAGCAATTACGATTTCGCCTGTCAGGTTCAACATGTGATCAAGTTTGTCGACATCGGCGCGCAGTGTGCGATGAGCGGTGCCAGGAAGCATCTCAACCTTCGCCATTGAACTGGATTCTCCAGGGGCCTCGCTGGCGGTCACAATCCTTTTCGCCCGCTTTTCTACTTCCCGCGCGATTTCTTTTCTGAGCGCCTGTTGACCCGCAGTAAGCTCCCGAGGCCCGGCTGCCGCAGTTGAGACCATGGCACGAAGTTCATCCACGGCTTTTAGCAGCAGCGAAATCAAGTCTGCGCTGGGGAGAATCTGCTGCTCGCGAAAAACGTCCAGCAGATCCTCTACCACATGGGCGAAGCCAGCGAGTGCACTGAGCTCCAACGAGGTCGCGTTTCCCTTGAGGGTATGGGCAACACGGAAAATACCGTGAAGGAGTTCCAGATCAGAAGGACTCGACTCCATCTGAACCAACGCCTGTTCCATCGAGTCCAGGCCTTCTTCCGACTCGACGAGGAACGACGCGAGAACTGCTTCACGGTCAAAATCCGCCAAATCCACGGTTCTCCTCTGGTCGCGCCGACTGGCGCGGAGTTTTCTGTTACACCTGTTCTCTGTTACACCTGGTCGAAATTCTTGATTGTGGTCGAGCCATCGGAAATCTGAAATACCAATCTCCGACCGTGTTTTCCCGAGACCTCTTTTTCAACCACAGGGATGCCAGCGGAGCGAAGGAAACTCTCCGCCAGCTGGACGTTCCTCGCTCCCAGCGATTGCAAGGGGTCGTTGCCGAAAGCGCAGGACCCCCCGAAAACCTTGGCCTGCAGATTTCGAACTTCGCATCCCAGCGCCAGAACTTGTTTCAGAAGTTCAGAATTGGCGACGTTGCCGTAGCGCAGCCGGTTCGGCCCCTCGCCCTGACCTTCAGGCAAAAGATAGTGGTTCATTCCCCCAGCCTTCTTGTGCCTGTCCCAGAGACAGATGGCGGCGCACGATCCGAGGATGGTGGAGATGGTGATGGGATCGCGTGTTACAAACACCTGTCCGGGATAGAGGAAGTGCCTGGCCTTTTCGGAATCCGCGTGCTCGAAATTCTTCATGGCTTCCGCAGGCAGGACCGCCGGATTGAATTTGGCCTCTGTCATGTTCTCATTCCTGGTACCTCAACCACGGGCGTCGAATGGACACTCGATCCAAACAGGGGTTTCGCGGCTTCGTCGGAGAGAAGCTTGAACAGTTCCATGTCCGACTTGTCGAAAGCGACCTTTTGCGGAAGCAATCGCAATATCGCAAGAATCGCTACGGTCTGGTTTGCGGAGCGGATCGGAATGTAGGCCTGGACCTTAACCATTGCGCCGGAGTAGTCGCGATCCGGGCGTACAACGTGGCATTCACCGCGCATGACGCATTGAAGACCGGCCTCCCCCAGGGCTCGCACGAGATCATAATTCTCGACGTCGATTCCGAAGGACCAATACATCTGGAAGGTCGCGGTTCTACGTTCTACCCTGAACAGACCAATCTCCTCCGAGCCAAGAAAGTTGGCCACTATCTCGCGCAGACCCTCAATAGCATCCTCTTGGCTCCTGCTCTCGCTCAGCCTTTTGCGCGCCGCTTCCAACCGTAGATCGTTCATCCCGGCTCCCGCGGACTTTCTCCCAGATGTTTTCTTGTCACCGCTCATGAAGATCCTTGATGCCCAGATTCGATAAAATGCAGAAACCTAAATCGCCTTCAGTTCCCTACTCGCCCAGATAGCTCTGCAACAGAGCCACAAGTTCAGCGCTATCCACAGGTTTCGTGATGTAGTCATTGCATCCGCTTTGAAACCCGGCCTCCATATACGATTCCTCGCCGCGAGTAGTGACCAGAACAATGGGGATCTCGCGCGTGCCCGGTTGCTGACGCATCCTCTTGCAGGCCTCAAACCCGTTCATCCGCGGCATCACCACATCCATCAAAACCAAATCAGGGTGCTCTTGTAGCGCCTTCTCGACCGCCTCCTGGCCGTCGCTCGCTGTCACACACTGATAGGTCGTCCGCCGTTCGACGATCTCGCGCTCCATCATCAAGGCTGTCTTAGAGTCGTCAACTACAAGGATTTTCTTTGACATCGCTCTCCTCAAACCGGAACCCCGAGGCCCTGGGCAACTGCCACTCTGGAAGGCAAATCTCAGCATCAAAACAGCTTGCCCGCGCTGCAGCCCACATTGATGTCTATCACAGCCCATAATTACGTCGGTAATTACGTAGGTAATTTAGCGCTAAAGTTCGCGTGACTCTCGAGGCTGAGGCTGGTCGATCAAATGCGCGCTGCGACACTGGTCCGCAGACAGAGCTGTCTGTGTTGATTTCTAGGATGGCCACGACTCGGATGAAATTGAGTTACCTGGACAGGCTTCGTCGAATCCACGGGCGCCAAGGATCTGATTCCGCCCGGCGCGACAAGAACGGCTACTCGACGTTCCAGCCGCTCACTTCGACCGCGGGATTCTTACCGCCAAGGTCGTGGACGCGATACCTTGCGGTGATCTCGCGCTTCTCGCCGGGCATCAGCGAAAGATAGTTGTCCTGCCACAACACCGGAAGAATCTCTTCACCACCCCTGCCCTTCTCGACCTTCAGGCGTACAAAGAAAGCTAGATTCTTGCTCGGATTCTCGATTGCGACGCGTGTGACTTCTTCATCACCTTTTCGCTCGCTGCTGGTAGTGACGTTCAGCTTCACCCTGGGCAATTGCTTGAGGGCGGTGAAATCGGCGTAAGTCGCCGTGGGAGTCGTATACCAGTTTGATTTTTCCCAATCCAGTGTCTCGGGAGACGTGGATAGCCAATAGAAATTTGATCCCACGATTTTTCCCACTGAATCCAGAACCGTGAGACGCAGGAAATAAGTTGGGCTCAGGCCCTGAATGTCGGGAAGGGAGAAAATTTTGCTCCTGCTGTCCGCAGATGCGTTGACCGTTTCTTCCTGGGAAAATTTCTCACTCATGTCCAGGTTGTAAACCTCGGCCGTGACTTTAAGATTGTTCGCGTCCCGGTACTTACTGCTGACCAGCCAAATCGAGCGATCGTCGTAACCATAGATAGGATCGAGCGGCTGCATGCCCGCCTTCGCACCAAAATATCCGCCTCCGGGGCGCAGGTAATAGTCATAGAGATGCCAGATCAACGAAGGCCACGCGTTGTTCAGCATCCATTGAATCACTCCGGTGGACGTGTACTTGTTCCGGCTGTAGGCTTCGTACATGGCGCGGATGCCCTCGTACGCCATCAACTGGGATTTCAAGGCAAAGTCCTGCACGTTCTCGGCCTTGCCATAGCGTGTACTCAATGCATCGGTGAACACTTGGATATCTTTAAAGGCGCCGCCCCCGGCATGGTAATTCCAGTAGTCATCGATTGGCCATAGGTGCTCTTTCGGCAAGAATCGTTCCAGAGTCTCGATGGGCGGAACGGCTGGGCCGGGACTAGTTTCGGTATTGAACCCGTGCGCCCCCCCCGCAGCCACCTTCGTTGCACTCGGTGAGAGAAGGATGGTTGAGGGAATCGGTAAGCCAATAGGAGGGCGCGACGTACTCATACGGCCCAGTCATCTTTACTCCGCTGCTTCCGGAAAAACCGGCCGGCTTGGCGGTAGCTGACGAAACGATTGGGTTCGGCCACAGCGCCTGCTTTTCAACGTCGAGATACATCCGCTCAACATCGGGCGGCGGTGGATTGTCGCTGCCGTTCAGCCACATGACCAGGCTCGGATGGCTGCGCAAACGAAACATCTGCGACACCAGCGACTCCTTCGCGATCTGGTAATCCGCGTCCGACCACTTCGACCAGTGCTCCCAGTGATCGCAACAGCACCAACCCGCCATTACCAGCACGCCCCTGCGGTCAGCCTTCTCGAAAAAATCATCAGGTTCGAGTTTGCCTTCCAGCCGAACCGTGTTGAGCCCCATGTCCTGCACATATTTGAATTGGTCGTCAATGTTGTTGGGATCGTATCGGAGCATCATGTCCGAAGAGTAGCCGCCGCCACGAATCAGAATCCTCTTGCCGTTTATGCTGAAGACGCGGTTGCCGCTGTCGTTGAGCTGCGAAGTGATTTCTCGAATCCCAAAATGCGAGTCCGACGCGTCAGACATTTGTCCTTCGATGTCGAATTCCAAATGCAGTGGGTACAAATCAGGGGTTCCCATCTGCGCTGGCCACCAAAGACGCGGTTGAGCAAACGTGAGCTGCGAAAACTTGTCGGGCGCGAAAGTTACATCCTTCACTTCGTTCGGCGATAGCTCTACTTCCTGTTCAAACTGCGTCTTCTCAATTGTTCCTTTGAGCTTGCCCTTCACCGCGTGATTGGCCGTATTCTTGACCTGAGCAGTCACAGTGATTTGAGCGCTGTCGTTTGCGGGAGAATTAACTTGTGACAGAACCGCTGGGTAGCGGAGGGCCACCGGACCACTCGTCCTGACGTTCACCTCCCGCCAGAGCCCCATGTTCTTGTCTGGGGGAGCGGGATTCCAGTCCACAAAGGTGATCGCGAGATCGTCTTTTTCAGGGGCCCACACTTCAACAGCCACAACGTTCTCCGCCCCCGGACGCGCAACAGCGGTGATGTCGAACTCATAGGTTCGCCACGCGCCCACGACCTGCTGCAGATTGGCAATTTGCTTCCCGTTGACCCAGATATTGGCGCGGTAATTGATGCCGTTAAAGTCCAACCAGATTGTTTTGCCACGGTCGCCGGCAGGCAGCGTGAATGTTTTGCGATACCACCACGCCACCGCAAATGGGCTGTCTTGCTGCATCGGCAGATTCGAAAAATTCGCCCCCACGGGATACGTCATTCCGGGAAATTGCCGCAGGTTCATGCCAAACGCAGGGTCAGGATAGACCTTCTGCTTTACCAATGCTCCCACCACGGTGGTTGGCACGGTAACCGTGTACCACCCTTTCGGCGCATAGGACGGTGTCGAAATCACGTCGCCCGTCTCCGCAACCTTGCCCGAGGACTGAAGAGCCCATCCATCGGCCAGAGGCAGCACTGGAAACGGTTCAGTCGCTGCGAAGAGTGTAGCCGCATACAGGAGATGAACAGCGAGCAGTAACGAAGGAAAAACAAAGCCTGGAGTCTTCATGGTTCGAATCCCTTTCAAACAAAGAACCGTCGCAGTGCCAGGATAGGAGGCAGTACGGCACCATCGACTCCGCCCAGGCTGGGTTATCGCTCTTAGATAATATCCTTTATTCATTCGTTTCAATAGGCCTGAAATGCGAGATAATGACTGCACAAGACCACAGAAGAAAAGGAGCCTTCGATGAAGATTCGACGGACCAGTTTGTGTGTGTTCTGCCTGGCTCTGATGCCTTTTATGGCGGCGCGCGCCGGAAACCTTAACAGTGACGCACCGGAGCAATCGAACCCATCGGCGTTTCAACAGGAATTGATCCGCACCCAAAGAGCTTTTCAGGACGCGCAGTACCGCGGAGATGCGGAGTATGTCAGGAATGCTGTGGCTGATGATTTCTTATCCATCGAGACTAACGGAAACAGCACAGGCAAAAAAGAATTCGTGCGTGATATTCATCCGTCCGAACACCCGGAGCCATCCCCCATTTTCTACGAATTCGATGTGGTGCAACTCGATGAAGGCTGCGCCGTCGTGACTTACAAGGCAGTATTTCCTGGAAGCCAATTAGAGAAATACCAGCACTTAAGCGATACCTGGGTGAAGCAGGCTGGCCAGTGGAAGCTGAAATTCCAACAGAGCACGCTCAATTTATGGAGTGCTCACGATCTGGACTAGCGCATGCGATTTATAGATCGCGAAGAGGTTGCTAAACGCCTCACCTATGAGTTGTGCATCCCCATCGTGCGCGATGCGATGATTGCCTTTTCAGGGGGCGAAACCAAGCAACTGTTGCGATCGATTATCCCGCTGTCCGAAGGAAGACTTTTCGGCGTGATGCCCGGGGCAATGGGCGCGCATGCCCCGTTCGGAGCGAAGTTGATCAGCGTCTTCCCGGAAAACTTCTCTCGTGGAATACAGTCTCATCAAGGCCTCGTCATCCTATTCGATCCCGAATCAGGCGCTCCCGTTTGCGTGCTCCATGCTGGAGAAATCACGGCGATCCGCACGGCCGCGGCCAGTGCCGTGGCTACCGAGGTTTTAGCGCGCAACAACGCACGTCGACTTGCAATCCTTGGTTATGGCCAACAGGCCGCGACCCACGCGCGCGCGATCGGTAAGGTTCGCAATCTTGCATCAATCGTCGTATGGGGTCGTTCGCTCGAACGCGCGCGGATTTTCGCGGAGCGCATGCATGCGGAACTTGGCTTGCCAGTGACCGCCGCCAGAGACGTAAAAGAAGCCGTCGCCGTGGCCGACATTGTTTGTACCGTCACTTCCGCCGCCGATCCGATCCTTAAGGGCGAATGGGTGCGGCCGGGGACGCATTTGAATTTAGTCGGTTCTAGCTATGCTGGGCCCGCCGAAGTTGACAGTGACCTGGTCGTCCGCTCGCGCTTCATTGCCGACAGTCGCGAAGGCGTTCTGAATCAAGGCGCGGAGTTTCTGCGGGCCAAGGCGGCGGGATTAATCGATGATAAACATATCGTCGCTGAGATCGGTCAAGTGTTGGCGGGAGAAGTCGAGGGTCGCCGCTCCGCTGAGGAGATCACTGTCTATAAATCCCTTGGCCACGTCGTCCAGGATTTGGCAACCGCCTGGGCGCTTTACTCTCAGAGTGAGAGTACATCTTGAAAACTAATCGGGTGTCCAGCCAAGAAATTGTTCGTGTCCCCTGAATATCTTGATCAGCAGTTTGCGAACCCTCTGTTTCAAGGTCAACGGCCTTGGCTCACAGAGCCGTATGATTTCCTTCTCGAGAGCAGGTTTCGCTCGGGGAATGACATTTGGGTTCGCTGCCATAAAGTTTCCTCTCATCAGCCGTAGGGATTCGGCACTCGACAAGACATTGTGAAGTCGTGAGGTTGCCTTGACTGAAGCAACCGGAAAATCCCGGCTTGAATGGATGGTGCAGATTCGATGCTAACCGTTTCACTGGCAACTGCGGCGCAAAACATGGACGTGACGGCTTCTGTTCGGTTACTGGTCCTATCCCTCGGAATCGGACATTCGGCGTTTTCCACAGGAACCCGTCACGATTGTTAATTACCGTTTAACATTTCTGTGCTATTAAAATGCGATCCCGGCTGTGGAGGCTTGATCGCCCATGAACTTTCATCGCCTGTCGGTCGTTCTTCGTTCTGCCAAGTCGTTCCTTCTCACCCTTACCACGTTTTTGATTCTCGCCTTTGCACCGTATCTGGCCATCGGGCAGCAGACCTTGGGTTCGCTGAACGGTACGGTGACTGATGTCAGCGGAGCCGTGGTGGATAAAGCCACCGTCAAGATTCGCGATCTGGCGACCAACCTCGAAGTGACGGCAGTGTCGAAAGGCGATGGGTCATTCAACGCCGCCGATCTCCCGATCGGCGCCTATCAAGTCACTTTCACCCGGGATGGTTTCAAGACCGCCGTCTACGACAAGATTCTGGTGCAGGGGAATCGGACGACCACGGTCAATGCCAAGCTTCAGCCTGGAGCGGTTGCAACCACAGTCACAGTCGAAGCCACACCATTGCTCAACGTAACCGACACTACGACCGGCTACACGCTTGACGATAAACAAATCGCGGAAATCCCCCTGGGCACAGGCAGCTTTACTCAGGCTGCCATTCTGAGTCCGGGCGTTAATGCCGACTTTCTGAATACAGCGGGCACAAACGCAGGTTTGGGCAATCAGGCTATCTGGGCCAACGGACAGCGCGACACCAGCAACAGCTTTACGCTCAATGGCGTCTCCGGAAATAACATTTTTAATGGCAAGTCCACGAGTCAGGTAACTTCGGGCCGCGTAGCTGTAAACATTGGAGAGGGCGGAAACAGCCAAAGTAATCCGAGCGGCGAGATCGTGACCAGCACATCGGTATACGGAGCGATCGGGCAGGCGCTTCCCAGTCCGCCTCCGGAAACGGTGGAGGAGTTGCACGTCAATTCCGCGATGTATGACGCGTCTCAAGGGGCAAATAGCGGTGCCCACATCGAGCTTAGTACCAAGTCAGGCACCAACATGGTGCACGGCGGAGCCTACGAATACCATCAGTCCACGGGATGGAACGCAAATGAGTGGTTCTTTAATCACTTCGAACTGCCTCGGCCGCAGATGCACCGCAACGTCTTTGGTGGTTATGTCGGAGGTCCGATTAAGAAGGACAAGCTTTTCTACTTTGTCTCTTATCAGGGCCAACGCGTGGCCGACCAATTACTGGGGACTTCTCTGGTGGCAGTGCCCCCGAGTCTGACGGATGACCGCAGCGCTCAGGCTCTGGCGAACGTTGCCAACACGGATTTTGGACCTTGCGGTGGAAGCGGCGAGCCCACCTGTATTCAGCCTGGCCAGATCACACCGCAAGCGCTCGCGCTGTTGCAAGCCAAAGCGTCGAACGGAACCTTTTTGATCCCCAGCGCAGAAACCAATCCAACCATCCTCGCCAACCTGCAGAACAATTCGCGCGCAGATGCCATTGTGCAAGGGCCGGGTTCGCTTTTTGTGGCGGATCAGGCGAACGGCAATATCGATTACTTGTTCAGTGCCAAAGATCGCTTGGCAGCGAAGTATTATTTTCAGCGCGATCCCAATACGACTCCGTTCGCAAATAGCCAACTGCTTGGATTCCCGCAGACCATGAATGCAGGGAGTCAAACATTTTCCCTCGACAACACCACCGCGATCACGCCGAATTTGACCTGGGAAGAGCGTTTTGGCTTCGTTCGCGAAAGGGCCTACGCCAACCAGAGCCAAGCGATAAGTCCCTCTGACATTGGGATGAATCTTTTGGGGATTAATGTTTTCCCTCAGATAACCCTGAAAAACGCGGACAACGTCACGTTCAATGGCTTGTCCATCGGCCCTGCCAGTAATTTTGCCGATGCCGGCATGTTCCAAAATACTTTTGAGGGATCCACCAATCTCAAGTGGGTCCGCGGGCGGCATGGGATATCCACCGGATTGAATTTCGATTACACCCAACTGAATATCGTCAATAAGAATAACGAACTGTCGAGCGTGACCTTCAACGATTTTCCCGGCTTTCTGTTGGGCCAGTTATGCGGACCGAATGGCGCTTCCTGCGGAAGCCAATCGCCCACAGAACTGTTGAACGGCGCCAGCAATCGCCACTACCGGACCAAGCAAGTCGGCGCATATGTGCAGGACGATATCCGCATCGCGTCGAATTTTACACTGGACATTGGCCTGCGATGGGACTGGGACGGGCCGCTGGTGGAAAAGAACGGACTGCTGACCAACTTCTACTCGCAGGATTATTCCTACAACGTTGCGAGTGACACGGTTAACAACATTGGTCTGGTAGTCGCTGGGAATAACCCAACTTTCGGCACGAAGGGCGTGAGCGCTTCGACCCTCACCGGGAGGCAATGGGGGTTTGCGCCACGAATTGGATTCGCATACAATCCATCTTCCCTAAAGAATGTCGTTATCCGGGCGGGATACGGCATGTATTACGATCGCGGCGAATACTTCGCGGAACTTTCTCCGCCTGCCGGCGGAGGCATAAGTGGCCCGTTTGGCGTCACCGTCGAGCAGCCTTTCGTCGTGCCGTTCCTGGCTCCTCCCAACGCAACGTTTGCAAACCCGTTCGGCACTACGCCTCCTCCTCCGCCGCCTCAAAATCTTTCGGGAGTTGCTGGGTTGGTTCCGAACGCGGCCCAGCTCATTGCCAACACGACTTCGTACTGTACCGCGAATAACCTGTCTGGTTGTGGGCCGCTGGTTTTTGGAGGCTACGATCCCAGAAATACTCTGCCTTACTCCGAGAACTGGACGCTAGACCTTCAATGGCAACCGCGGAACAGTCTCGTAATGACGCTCGGCTACGTCGGAAACCACGGTTCTCATGAAGTAATTCCGCTTCCCTTCAATCAGGCTCAAATTGCCACGCCGCAGCATCCTCTTCTCGCTGGCGGTCCCTACCAGCAGAATTATTCGTACGGATACAATGTTCCCGGCGTGTCCGCGGAAAATGTCTTCTCACTGGTGGAGGGATTTGCCACCGGCAATGTAGCGTTGCGCGCACCTTACCTGGGATACGACCCCAATTCGGATTTCAACCGGACCGTCGGCGTTTCCAACTATGACGCTTTGCAAGTTCACGTGGACAAGCGCTTCAGCCATGGCCTTCAGATAACCGGTTCGTACACCTATTCCCACACTCTCGATGAACAAAGCGGTCTGGGCCTTTTTTACAGTGGGAATGATCCCAACAATCCCGCCTCCTCTTACGGTAATTCGGACTTCGATCGCACCCACGTTTTCAACGTCAGCTATCACTACGAATTTCCAAAGGTAGCGAACGGGAACGGATTTGTGAAGCAGATAGCAAATGGCTGGGGAATAAACGGAATTATCGTTTTGCAGAGCGGACAGCCCTATAGCGTGATCGATTACAGCGGTGGCGCGGCCAGCATTTACTGGGGCGGAGGACAAGATCTGGTTACAAATCCGATCGTTCCGGTTGGCGGCTTCGGGGCGACCGCGAAGAATCCCATCCTGCAGGGCACGACCGGTGTGAATGGAAACTTTCCCGTCCTGAATGCGGCTGCCTTCGGCATCCCCACTCCCTACGCGCCGGGTACGAACGGCGTGCCACCGTGCGATCCGGTGACAAATGCCTGCGACAATTTTGAGAATGGATATGCCAGCGGAGGTCGCAATATCTTCCGGGGCCCATTCCAAGAGCGTTTCGATTTTGGCGCGTTCAAGAATTTTCAGCTGAATGAGCGATTCGCGTTGCGCTACGACGTCAACGCATTCAACATCTTCAATCATCCCAGCTTCGATGTTCCCAGCAACAGCGTCAGTTTCAACCCGGGCTTCTGCAATCCGCCTTCTCCGAGCTTCACTTGTTCGCCATTCGGATACTCATTTCCGCCATCCGGGAACTTGGGCCAATTGCAGCACACGATTGGCAGCCCCCGTTTCATTCAGATGGCGCTGCATTTGCAGTTTTGAAGTAGAGACTGGCATTGGATAGCAGCACGCTCTTGGGAATTTGATTGAAGATGAAACCCGCCACCGGTAGCAAGCTGATCAGCAGTGCGCTGATGGCTTTGTTTTGCTTGCAATGCGCCAACGTTTTTGGGTGGGGAAATGAAGGACACGAATATATAAATCGCGTTGCCGCTGAAAGAATCCCCCTTGAGATGCCGCGATTCTTGCGACGTGCGGTTGCGGAACTGACCTACCTCGGTCCCGAGCCCGATCGCTGGCGAAGTCCGTCGGAGTACGCGCTCAAGAACGCCCAGGAACCGGACCACTATATTGATCTCGAGCGGGTCGCGTGGCTTGATCCGCTTCCACCGGGCCGGTACGAGTTTTACCGCAAGCTCTACGAAAAGCGGGCAACCACCACTGACCATCCCGACGATTACCTGCCGGAGCGCGTAGGCCTTCAGCCCTATATCACGACGGAGATATTCGGCCGGCTCAAGGCGGCTTTCCGCGAATACCGGCATCGGCGCGAAAGCCATCAGCCAACCGGTCCGGTGGAACACGCAATAGTCTTTTACGCGGGTTGGCTCGGGCACTACGTGGCGGATGCTTCGCAACCATTACACACCACAATTCAATACAACGGATGGGTAGGCCCGAACCCGAAAGGCTACACTACAGAGCACGGAATTCACGCTTTGTTCGAGAGTACTTATGTAGCACAAAACATAAATACCAAAGACTTCGCGTATCTAGTGCATGTTCCTGAACACTTGGACGACCCGTTTGCTGCTTACATCGCTTACCTGAAGGAGTCGAACCGGCTGGTTGAGAATGTTTACGCGATTGAGAAAGCCGGTGGCTTTACCGGCAAAGGTTCCCCGGAAGCTTTTGACTTCACCACTCGCAGACTGGCAGCTGGCTCTCAGATGCTGTTAAATCTTTGGTACACGGCTTGGCTCGACAGTGCAGTTCCGCCCGCGACCGCAGTGGGCACAGCTAAGAGTTCCTCCAGCCAGTAGATCAGCGGTTCTCCGCCCCCGGTTCGCAGCACTCGGGCAAGCAAGCCAGGCTTCTACAGTACAGACAGTATTGCCTGCATCCGACGCGTCAAGCTACCTTTGCAGCGTCTCTCGCGGTGCCCCGCCCCGAAGGGAAATAATGCTCTGGCCGATATTCTTCGTTCTGCTTGTGACTGCTCTGATAACCGGGTTCGCGGTGTTTCATGCGGCAGGCACTCTCATCGAGAGCTTAAACGACCACTCAGAGTTGGACTGAAGCATCAGCCGCAGGTATAGCCGGTCAGCACGCAGACTGGTCTGCGGATGTAAATGTTGGACTCGAGTGATATACTCCCCGCCCAAGAGGGCTTGCTGCAAACTTCCTCTGCCAGTCCCTCAAGAGGTGGTCCTGATGCGGCCCAAACCACGGTATGCAGCCCTCACATCGAGTTGGTAAGGATTAGTAACTGATGTCTACGATCACCAGACGCTCTTTCCTGGGAATGGCAGCTGCCATAGGCGCAACCGCAGCCTGGGGTAATCCGTTTGGGACGAAATCAAAAGTTGCATGGCGTGAACGCCGCGATATCTTCCCCGAAGGAGTTGCGTCAGCAGACCCGGACAGCAACAGCGTTCTGCTGTGGACGCGTAGACCGCCCCTCGCTGGAAGCAACGCCGAGACTTCGGCTTTGAAGTTAAACGTCGAAGTCGCGGAAGATGAGGCCTTCACTCATGTGGTGGCGACCTCGGCGGCTCAGGTTTCCGCGGCGTCCGATTGGACCTGCCGTGTACTGGTTGGTGGGCTAAAGCCCAGCCATGTCTACTGGTATCGCTTCTCCGATCCCAAAGGCTTCGGCAGCCGCGTGGGTAGGACGACTACAGCGCCGGCGTTGGATGACACGCGATCCGTTCGTTTTGTTTTCGTGAGTTGTCAGAATTCGAACCAGGGGGCGCAGAACGCTTACCGCAGAATGATTTTCGAAGATGAACGCGCTTCAGAAGCGGACCAGATCGGCTTCGTGTTGCACCTCGGCGACTTCATCTATGAAATTGTCTGGTACCCCGAGGATCGTCCACAAGGCATGTATGATCGGCGCCTGCGAGACATTGTCCGCTATCCGCATGGCGAGAAGATTCGTGATTTTCACATCCCGACCACTGTCGAGGACTATCGCGCCGTTTATCGCGCCTATTTGAGCGATCCCGATCTTCAGGACGCTCGCGCGCGCTGGCCCTTCGTCAATATGTGGGACAACCACGAGTTTAGTTGGTTGGGTTGGCAATCCCTGCAAAGATTTGGAGGGAAGAACCTGCCGGCGCAGACCCGCAAAGTGGCGGCTAACCAGGCATTCTTCGAATACCAGCCTGCGCGGATCAACAAACCGAGCGGACCCTCGCTGGACCGCTTCGATCCTCCCCAAGTGGTCGACGCGCCGATCACTCGTTTTGACGAACACGGCCTTGGTCAAGAACCAAACAATCTGGCCGCGATTGGCAGCCTCACGGGATACCGCGCATTGCGGTGGGGCCGAAACGTAGAGCTAATCGTGACCGACCAGCGCAGTTATCGGTCCGAGGAACCGACTGACCAACCCGAGGCGAACCCTCTTTCGAGCGATGACTTTCCCGAGTTCATCCCGGAAGGCGCAATGGAGATCCTGGACGCGGGCAGAACCTACGATGGCGGCCAGCCGCCAGCGTCAATCCGATTCGGAAATGTCGAGATAGCGAATTTCTGCAAAGATCGCCCTGCGCAAACGATCCTCGGCGCAGAGCAGAAGACGTGGTTCCTCGAGCGTCTGCGAAACTCGAAAGCGACCTGGAAGATTTGGGGCAACACCACCGCCACGCTTGACATGCGTGCCGATTTGCAAAACCTGCCGCAGGCAGCGGCGAAGCCATGGCCGGTGAGCGGTTACGCAACCTGCCCGCTGGGAGATCACGGCACTGCGTATGTAGAACGCGGCGAGATTTATGACTTCGTCCATGCCAACGGAATCACTGGTTTTGCTACGGTGGCGGGAGATCGCCACAGCTTTTGGGCGGGATTGGCTGCGAAATCCTTGCCCCCGAAGGCCTTTGTGCCGGTTGGAATTGCATTTGTGACCGGTTCGATCTCCGCCCCAGGATTGATCGAGGCTCTGGAACACGCTTTACCGAAGGACCATCCTCTTCGATCGCTATACGTTGGCCAGGGGCCGGGCGATCACGCTCCGCAGCCTACCATGAACCTGCTGGTTCGGCACGGAGTGCGCTCATGTTTCGAGTATGCGCAGAGCGGAGACATCGCTAAGGCGCGAACCCTGTCAAACCCGGATTTGTCGCCGCACCTTTCTTTTGTCGATATGGGGGGCCACGGCTATTCAGTGGTTCAGGCCACCAGCGAATTCATCGAAACTGAATTCGTTTGCATCCCGCGCCCGCTCGAGCGCAGTGATCGACCGGACGGAGGGGCTCTCAGCTATCGCGTCAAATTTCGAAGTGGCCTTTGGAAAAATGGTGAAGCGCCAAAACTGCGGATGCAGATTGTCGAGGGCGACCCAAAGTTTTCGGTGTGACGTAACTCGATTTCGCATGGCGGATAGCCAGCTCATAAGTACAAAGAATGGTTGTTGCGGCCGGTGCCGCCGGATGGTGCTTGACATGCTTTCGGGCCGAGCGCAAAATTCGGCCGTTCTTCGGATACGTAAGGAGTACTCTGTAGAGTTGCATCGTCAAGAACGGTATGTCGGGTTTTCCCATTCGTCCGGTAATCTACGGTTCGTGGGTGGCTTGGAATAGACAGCCGGGTGCTGCGGCGGGAGGATAAAAACGACCAAAGCAAAGTTCGTCCGTTCGAATAACCCGCTTTTGCGCCCAGCGAGATTGTCTTCGTTCGCACTGGCGTCGGTCTGGATCGTGATTATTCTCGCGGCAACAGGCTTGGCCGCGGGCCAGACAAAGCCCCTGCTGTTGGGTTTGCACGTTAACCACGACTCATCATGGCCAGTGCAAGTGGATTTCGATCTTTGGAGGACCCTGGATTCTCCATCCGGAACCATGTGGAAGGATATCCAGACTGGTCCCGATAGCTTTGATTTCAGCCGGTTTGATCAAGAATTACAGGATGCCGCACTGGCGAATGTTGAAGTTATGTACACGCCTATCGGCGTCCCGTCTTTCATCGCAAGTGCCGTTGGCTACATGCCGAATGATGATGGACCAAGAACATGTGCCTGTAACTATACCGTCGGGGGAGTGAGTGGTTGTTACCCGCCGAAGGATATCAATGGGGATGGCTCAGGCACGGATGCGACATGGCAAAACTTTGTGATAGCACTGGCTACACACGTTCATAGCAATCACGTGCAAAATCCTGATAAGTACGCGGACATCAACTACTGGGAAAGTGGGAATGAATTCGAGTCGGATCCTCAACAGTGGTGTGGAAGTTTTGCCCAGCTCGCAAGAATGATGCAGGATGAAAAGGCAATCGTTAACAAAATTAATCCTGCCGCGAAAGTAATGACGGTCGCCATGGCCTGGTACAACCTTTCAGATGACTTCGCGTATCTGAACGCCAAAGCGAACGTAAACCAAGCGCAGACTCCGGCACAGTTGGCCGACATTATCGACTACCATTGTTACGTGTACGGGTATAAGCGTCCTGAGATTGTCGTGGCAACGCTAGCGAAACTAAAACAATTGACAGAGTCTATTCCGGCGGCTGCGGGGAAGCCCATCTCTTGTTCCGAGGGCGGATGGATCAAAACGGCCCCGGTGACCTGGACGGACGCACAAAACTGGTTGTCACGATACTTACTGTCCGTGAGTTCGACCGGCATCATCGATTTCAATTTGTTCATGTATGACAATTATCTCGACAATACGAGTGGCGGTCCTGGCCCGCTTGCCGTTTTGTGGGCGCCCAGCACGAAATACTATTGTTCGATCCCCGCATCCCCCGGAGATTTTTGCTCTCCAGAAATAAGCTGGTCGCGAGTTTACGCTTGGCTCGAAGGTGTCACTTTCCAAGCCCCTTGCGCTAACAGGCGTGTTGTCGGAGGGAATGTTTGGATATGCGAGCATACGAGTTCAGGCCAGTATCAAACAGGGGAGTTTGTGTGGTATGACGCGCTGGATGAAACGAGGGAGTACAGAGTGCCGTATGGGTTTACTGAAGAGCAGGACATCAACGGCAATATCACTTCTATCGTTCCCGGACAATCGATCTTGTTGAGCAACAGCCCCGTCTTATTGATGTCCTTTGGTAAGCCCTGAACCATCCGGTGTCGCGGCCTGCCCAGCCCATCCACGCAGTGAGTTTACTCAGGTTTCGCGGTGTAATGTTGCTCGTAGTGGACGTCGGCGCGGTCTTCTAAAGATTGCAGGTGAGCATGACTTCCGCTGGCATTTCGATTTCAGTGGACCAGCGTTCTTCCAGAATCGTTGCCAGTCGATGGGCCTCGCTGACTGAAGTGAGGCGCGGAGCTGTTCCGACCCACCGCCTGCTGAGTGGCAGCAGTTTTTCGAACTCGCTCTGAGTCCCAAAACTGCCGTACGGCCGCAGTCAGCAAGGGAATTCGTTTCCACTTTGAGTAAGGCATTTGCTTTCGTCGGGAAGAGCACTTAGGAATAAGCATCAGCACGGCAAGGCCTTCACAAAGCCGGTCATCGTGCATTGGGTAGCAATCCCTTTTCGACGAGTACGGGTGGCCTGCGGTGTCGTGTGGCCTGCTCATAGGCATAAGCCCAACCGAGTAGGTCGCCGTCTTTCCAAGGCCGGGCCGATAGCTCTAAGCCGAATGGGAGACCGTTGGGGTAGAACCCGCCGGAAACGACCACCGCGGGAACACCGATCATATTGACCCATCCCGTGTCGCTGTGTGGACCTTCACTTATTTTTCCGTCTTGCGGCATGGTCTCATCGGGCGGAGGCATCTGTGTTGCCGGGTAGACGAATCCATCGAGGTGCAGCCGATCCAGTGTTTCGTTGTAGGCCTCGAGTGCCTGTCGCCGGGGAGCAAGGACGTTGGCTTCGGCTTGCGGATCGGTCTCAAACACGGCTTGGATCAGTGGCGGCCGATCCTTTCGGGTGTTCTCATCCACGCCTCCGATGATGGTCGACGGCAGAGGAGATCCAACGGCTTTCTGGTATTCCTCGACCGAGTGATATTGTGCTGGACCATACTCGGCTAGAAACTTTTCTGTTCCTTCGCGGACGTAAGGAAACGTGCCGACACGAGCTACGGTCACCGCAAAACTGTTGGGAAGGATTGAATCGTCGAAGACGACGGTTGCGCCAGCTGTTCGCAGGCCTTCTAGAGCCTTCATAAAGGCCGCGCGCGTCTCCGGCCGTAGCGGAAGGCGGGCGGCAGCGGTATCCTCTGCGACCTCAGCCGCCGACTCGGACGCGGGAATGCCTTGAAACGGAATGCCGGCTCCTTCAAGAATGAAGGCAGGCACGCCGAAGCGCTTCCCCTTGAGCGCATCCGATTTCAGATACCGCGTATACGGGCCGGGCTGGGCCTTTGCCGCCGAACCGATCGTCCGGGGATCCAGCGGATCTTCCCCGGCCATGACGTCGAGTGCCAAGGCAGCATCGGTCACGTCACGGGCGATCGGCCCAGTGTTGTCGAGCAACCAGTCGAGCGGCGCGATGCCAGCGATACTCACCAGGCCGCGCGTTGGGAACACACCTACGACAGAACTGGTGGCCGACGGCATGCGAATCGAGTTCCCCGTATCAGTCCCATTGCCCAGTAACGCAAAGTTCGAGGTAACAGCTGTGACCGTACCTCCGGACGAACCACCGGGACTGAAACGCACATCATAAGCATTTCCGGTGCGCCCGTAGGCCGTGCTGCGATTCGTGTCGCTCGCCGCGAAATCCGGCATATTGGTCTGTCCGACGATGACAACGCCCGCCGCGCGTAGCTTTGCGATGATGGTCGCATCCTTGGGTGCGACCAGCTCATGGCCCGGGATCATGTAGCCTTTCCATCCATCCGTAGTGACGAGACCCTTGATGCTGGTATTTGCCTTCGTAACAATCGGAACGCCCCACATGGGACCGCGCACAAAACCGCTGCCACCGGCTTTTGCTTCCGCGTCCTCGCGAGCTGCCGTGGCCAGAGCTCCAGGCACGTCAAGGTTTTGCACGGCGCGGTAAATCCCGTTGTACTTCTCGATGCGCGCTATGTACCAGCGCACGACTTCTGTAACCGTGTATTTGTGGCCGCGGTACAGCTGTTCCAACTGCGGGATAGTCACTTCGAGCAGATCGCGATCCATTGCATCTTGCGATTCACTTTCCTTCGTTGACCGAGCAGTTGTCTGCGCCCATAAGCAACCGGTTATGAGCATTGTCAGCAGGACGAGGAGGCAGCAAAAACTGGCTCGTATCTTCATATGATCCTCTGCACGGAATGGTGTCTGCAACACAGCGTAAACGCCGACTCGCGAGCAGAGCCCGAAATCGCTACTCGGATAGTCCGAGGCGGCGCATTAAATCAGCGAAGCGGGAATCGGATCGGAGCGAGTCTAGCGCCGGATAGCGGATGGCGATCAGCAGTTCGTTGTCTCCATCGGAATAAGCTTTCTCCAAATACTCGAAGGCCATGTCGCGATTTCCGGCGAGCGCTGCAGCAACGGCTGCGGCGCTCGAGCGATCCGAGCCTTCCAACCGCAATATGCGTTGGAGATAGCCTTTCGCGTCGTCACTCACCGGGACGGGCTTCGAAAATGCCCCCGCGAGTTCGTTCACGGCGTCGGCGAAGCGGCCAGTGGTAGCGTAGAACTGCGACAGCTTGTAGTGCGCCGGAGGGAAGTTGGGATCGCGTGCGAGAACCTTCTGGAACTGGGCGAGCGCCTCGGGATAGCGTCGGGCTTCCATCAACATCACAGCGTAATTTGTGTTGATGATCGAGGAAAGTGGGTCGAGCGATATCGCGGTCCGGTATTGCTCCAGACCTTCGTCCATGCGGTTTTGCGGAGCGAGATAGCCGAAGGCATAAAAGTAGCGGGCAGCGGCGTTGTTGGGGTTCAACGCAATGGCGCGGTGAAATTCCGGTTCCGCCTCGCTCCACCTTCTCAGGTTCGAGAGGGCAAAGCCGCGCGCGGCATGGGCCTCGGACAGGGAGTCATCCAGTTCGAGAGCTTTGCGGGCCGCTTCGTCAGCCAGCATTTCCCCTTGCTTCGAAGTGATTCCAACGCCGTAGCTTGGGGCGATGTTGTAGGTATCGGCCAGCCCCGAATAGGCAAGAGCGTAGTTGGGATCGGCGGCGATGGCCTGCTGAAACAAGTCGATGCTCTTCTTGATGCCATCAGGAGTGCGGCCGTACCAAAGCTGGCGGCCTTCGAGGTAGAGACGGTAGGCTTCCGGATTCGCGGTCGAGGCGCGGTTCAGGCGCTGCTGTTCAGTGCCACTCAGATGAATGCGCAGGCTGCTGGAGATGTCACGGGTGATGTCAGCCTGAACTTCTGATACGTCGGTCGCCTTGCGAGCGTAGTGCGAACCCCAAAGCTCAGTGCCATCGGCGGTATTGACCAGGTCGGCGTCGATCCCGAGTTCGTCGCCATGCTGCGTGATGCGTCCCATTAGAACGGCGCCTACCTGGAGCGTCTGGCCAATTTGCCGCGGATCATCCTCTTTGCCTTTGAATTTGAAGACCGTGCTTCGCGCCATGACTTTGAGATCCGGCAGTTGGGATAGCGTGCCGATCAAACTTTCGGTGAGGCCGTCGCTGAGATATTCGTTGCCCGGATCCGTAGTGGCGTTGACGAAGGGCAACACGGCGATGGAGCTGATCTTCTTTGTATCGGACTTCGTCCGCACGAAATAAAAACCAGCACCGGCCGCAATCGCCAAAGCTGCGACGCCGCCGACAGCGACGTATTTTAGCGAACGGCTGCTCGAAGCGGCCGGCTGTACTGAGGATGAGCTTGCGGACAACTGCGCACTTGCTCCTGAAGAATGCCCGGTATCGAAGTCGCGCTTCAGGCGCGTCAGATCAGTTCGCAAATCCGCGGCGCTCTGGTAGCGAAGGTTACGATCCTTCTCCAGCGCCTTGTTGATAATGCGTTCCAACTCTACCGGCAGGTCGGGATTGAGGCGCAACACCGGAGCGGGGGTGGCATCCAGAATGGATTTGAAAATCTCGGCGGAGCTGCCTCCCCGAAATGGAAGCGTACCCGTCGCCATCTCGTAGAGCACCGCGCCGAAGGAAAATAAATCGCTGCGGGCATCCAGATCCTTGGCCCGCGCCTGCTCCGGTGACATATACGCGATGGTGCCGATCGTAGAGCCGGGGCTCGTGAGATGTTGCTCGTCGGCCGTCATTGTGTTCGCGGAACCAACCTGATTGGAAGAACCGGCCGTATTTGCAACCTTGGCCAAGCCAAAGTCCAGAACCTTGGCGTGTTCGCGCTTGGTGACGAAAATGTTGGCCGGCTTAATGTCACGATGGACGATGCCCGCGGCATGAGCGGCGTCTAGCGCGTCGGCGATTTCGATGGCCAGCGATAAAATCAATTCCGTTTCCAGCGGACGTCCCCCAATGCGGTGCTTCAGCGTCAGCCCATCCAGAAACTCCATGGCGATGAACGCCTGTCCATTCTCCTCGCCAATGTCATAAATCGTGCAGATGTTGGGATGGTTCAGCACCGACGCAGCCTTCGCTTCCCTCCGGAAGCGGCTGAGGGCCTGCGGATCTTTGGCTACGTCGTCGGGCAAAAACTTGAGAGCCACGAAACGATCAAGGCGCGTGTCTTCAGCTTTGTAAACTACGCCCATGCCGCCGCCCCCGAGTTTCTCGGTGATGCGGTAGTGCGAAATGGTTTGGCCGATCATTCCACGATGTGGCGCGGGAAAACGTGTCGCTTCCAGGTCGCTTCATCTTACGGACGTGGCGGCAGCCCGTCAACGCAACAGTGGTTTCGGGTCCGAGACTGTCAAACACGAAATCCTTGCTGTTATTTTAGATGTCAAGAAGCATACAAAATTCAAGCAAGACCGTCTAAACAGCAGCCAATGAGGCACCATGATCTATCTGGCGTCAGATTCCACAGTCGTGAAAGACTGGCGGAGTTGAACATTTCGAGCAAATTCAGCGTATTCCCTTCTGAAACTAAACTGAGATCCGGCACTTTGGAAATGAACCCGTTCAGTAACACTCTCCGCACGAAGCAAGTCGGTCCCTTCCGGATCGTCGAGAAATTCCATTCTCCGAGCCAGAGGCTTGCCTTGCACGAGCATGAAAAGGCGTACGTTTCCTTCCTTTTGACTGGGTCTTATGTGGAAATTCTCCGGCAGGAAGAACGAATCTGTTCGCCGGGAACAGTAATCTGGCATCCCAGAACCGAAGCTCATGCCGACCAGTTTCGCTCCGAGGGCGGCCATTTGCTCGATCTCGAAATCGACGCTGCCTGGCTGGACGATGCCTCGCAGGCGCTCGAATCGGTCGCAAGCGCTCACATGTTTTGCGGCGGCCTTCCGTATGCGCTTGGTCTGCGAATGTATCGTGAACTCACTACTTACTCGTATCGATTCGAGGACGTCGCAACCGAATTGCTCGCTTTTTTCTTCAGAGGGCCATTCGAGCGGCGTCCGCCGGCTTGGTTTAACCGCGCCCTGCAAATCTGCAATGAAACTGAGGAGTCGCGGCTGTCATTGGCGAGTCTGGCTCTTGCGGTTGGCGTTCATCCGGTGCATGTGGCGCGCAGTTTTCGCCGCTTCCTGGGATATACATTCGGCGATCATCTGGCCAAAATCCGAATTCGCAAGGCCTTCGGACTCCTTCTCCATTCGAAGACTTCGATCGTGGACGTGGCGTACGCTTGTGGTTTCGCGGACCACGCACATCTGTGCCGGGCATTCAAACAGTCAACCGGTCTCACTCCTTCCGCTTTTCGCAGGAACCTTCAATACTCATTGCGAACGACGCAATAAATATTTTCACGCATGTTAATACGGTTCAAGAGACCACTCTCCCGTTTGGCTATAAACATTGTGGAGTGTGTCATGAGATGATCGCCCGCCGGTTCTGGGCGGGACCGTCGCTCATGGATTGAGAGGACGAAATGAAGCAACTAGTCTTGTTGATTACGATTTCCTTACTGGCTCCGTTCTGCGTGGCACAGCGCCTTCCGCATATTGCAGATCCGGAAAGCTACAAATTGAGCTTCGCGCCGGACTTTTCGAACAACACTTTTGCAGGTGTGGAAACCATCCAGGTGCGTGTGCTGCAATCCACCTCGGAGATCGTCCTCAACGCGGCGGGCATTGACTTTCAATCGGTGACCATCGCCAGTAGCGCTGGAGACCAGCCCGCCCGTGTCTCTCTCGACAAAGAAAACCAGATGGCGCACCTGGCGGTCGACAAGCCGCTCGCCCAGGGCCCGGCGACAATTCAGATTCGCTACGCAGGAAAACTGAACGATGAATTGCGCGGCTTCTACATCGGCAAAGACGATCAAGGGCGAAAATACGCGGCCACTCAGCTCGAAGACACCGACGCTCGGCGCGCCTTTCCTTCGTTTGACGAGCCCAACTACAAGGCCACATTCGACGTCACCGTCATCGCCGACAAAGACCTGACCGTAATCTCGAATGGGAAGGTGATTTCCGACACCCCCGGTCCCGGCGACGCAAAACACACCGTTCATTTCTCGACGAGCCCTAAGATGTCGTCTTATCTTGTCGCGGTAATCGTCGGCAATTTTGAATACATCGAAGGCGAGTCGGACGGTATTCCAATTCGCGTGTGGACGAGTCCCGGCAAGAAGGAGCTGGGCCGCTTCGCATTGGCAGCGGCCGAATTTAATCTGAGCTATTACGATCGCTATTTTGGAATCAAATATCCCTACGGCAAACTTGATCTGGTCGGGCTCGCAGATTTCTCGGCGGGTGCGATGGAGAACACCGGCTGCATTACCTTCCGCGAAATTCTACTTCTGCTGGATGAGAAGCACACGGCCATTGACTTGAAGAAGACTGTGGCTTCTGTCATCGCCCATGAAATGGCGCACCAGTGGTTTGGCGACCTGGTGACCATGCAATGGTGGGACAACAAGTGGCTCAACGAGGGTTTTGCCACCTGGATGTCGAGCAAGCCGGTTGCCGCGTGGAAGCCGGAATGGAATGTACAACTCGACGAAGTCAGCGACACTGTGTACTCGCTGGGCCAGGACTCGCTCGTCAATACCCACCCTATACACCAGCCTGCAGACACACCGGCTCAGATCCTCGAACTCGACGATGCCATCACCTACACAAAAACGGCAGCCGTGCTGCGCATGCTGGAATCCTACGTCGGACCGGACTCGTTTCGCGCGGGCGTGGATTTGTATTTGAAGCAACATTCCTACGCGAATGCGACCGCGTTTGATTTTTGGAACGCGCAGACCCAGGTCTCAAAGAAACCCATCGACAAAATCATGCCCACTTGGACCGAACAAGCTGGGCAGCCGCTCGTCACCGTAAAAACCGAGTGCTCGGGCAACTCCGAGACCGTCGCGCTCGAACAGCAGCGCTATTTTTACGACCGGGCGAAGTTGAACGCGGGTAGTTCGGAACTCTGGCAGATTCCTCTGTGCATGAAAGTTGGGTCGACGACATCAGATAAAGAAAAATGTGAGCTGATCACAAAAAAGCAGGCGAGCCTCACTCTCCAAGAATGTTCGCCATGGGTTTACGCCAACGCCAAGGCAAAGGGTTTCTATCGTTCCGCTTACAATTCCGAAGCCATCCGCTCTATCGCGAAAGTAGCCGAAAGCGCCCTTACTCCGGCCGAACGCATGATGCTTCTCAGCGACGTTTGGGCCTCGGTCCGCGTCAATCGCGAACCAATCGGGGATTATCTTGTCCTGGCGGAAGGACTACAGGCAGACCGCAGCAGCGCCGTCCTGGGTGAAATTATCAGCCAACTCAGTTACATCAGCGATTACCTGGTGAGCGATGCCGATCGCGAAGCCTTCGACCTTTGGGTGCGTCAACTTCTCGATCCAGTTGCCCGCGATGTGGGCTGGGAAGCCAAGCCAGGCGAAAGCGAAGATCAGGCTGGCCTGCGCGCGAGACTGATGATGGCGTTGGGCGAGGTTGCCCGTGATCCGCAGGTGCAGGAGCTCGCAAGAAAGCTCACCGACCAGTATCTTGCTGATCCTTCCTCTGTCGATCACGAGATCGCCTCCATTGCGTTGCGGATTGCTGCCCTCAGCGGCGATCAGGCTTTGTACGACAGAATTACGGCAGATCTTAAAGCCGCGAAAACACCCGAAGCCTACTTTACCGGTATCTCTGCTCTCAGGTACTTTAGCGATCCCAAATTGGTTGAGAAAACTTTGGAATTCGCCATCTCCCCGCAGATGCGCTCGCAGGATGCGCCGTACTTGATTTCCGGCGTGATGCGAGATCCGGCCACGGAAAAACAGGCGTGGATCTTTGTTCAGGCGCATTGGGGAAGTATCGAAAACTTGGGCGGAGCCTTTGCAGGTGGAATTATTGTCCAAGCCACCGGAAGCTTCTGCGACCCAGGCAAGCGCGATGAAGTGCAAGCCTTCTTCGCTAGCCATCCCGCTCCCGCGGCGGAACGTTCGCTGAAGCAATCGATCGAGCAAATCAATTACTGCGTGGATATGAAAACGCAGCAAGGACCTCAGCTCGCTTCCTGGCTCCAGCGAGGCAACGTTACCGCCAATAAGTAGCAACTCCTGCTAACGTATCGTCTGATGAGTTGTCCGCGGTTCCACGCCGTTCGCACTCTGCGTTAAAATATCGCTATCGTAAATACTTCTATGCGTTTCGGAGATCAATATGATCGATCTCAAAGTCAATGGCATTCAACGCTCTTTCCATGGCGAGCCCGATATGCCGCTGCTGTGGTACCTGCGCGACATCCTCGGCTTGACCGGGACCAAGTTCGGATGCGGCATGGCGCTGTGTGGCGCGTGCACTGTGCATAAGAACGGCAAGGCCATCCGCTCCTGCATCACCACTATGCAACGAGCTGCCGGCAGCGAGATTCGCACCATCGAAGACGTTGGTGTTCACGGCCTGCATCCGGTGCAGAAATCCTGGATGGAAGTGAACGTCCCGCAGTGCGGTTACTGCCAATCGGGACAGATCATGCAAGCGATCGCTCTGCTCAACGAAAAGCCGAAGCCCAAGGATCAGGACATTGACGACACCATGTCCGGCAACATCTGCCGTTGTGGCACCTATCAACGTATTCGCGCGGCCATCAAAGCTGCCGCCGGAGAAAGTGCATGAGCGCGCTCACCAATGTCAGCCGCCGCGGCTTTCTACAAGGCGTTCTCTCTTCCGGAGCGCTGGTTCTCTGTGTGCATTTTGTTCCCGAAGCTCTCTGGGCTGCAGAAGCTTCCCCCCAGTCGCGCGCCGATCAGTCGGTTCTCCATCCTAGCGTTTACGTGGGAGTCGACACCGACGGAACCGTCTACATTATTGCGCACCGCTCTGAGATGGGAACCACCAGCCGCACTTCCCTTCCGCTCATACTTGCGGATGAACTCGATGCCGATTGGGCTCGGGTGAGAGTGCAGCAGGCGATCGGCGATCCGCGCTATGGCTCGCAAGACACCGACGGGTCTCACTCCATCCGCGAGTTCTATCAACCTATGCGAGAGGCCGGCGCTACTGCTCGCCTTATGCTGGTCCGCGCTGCCGCGCAGCAGTGGGGTGTGCCCGAAGCGGAATGCACAACGGACCTGCACGTCGTCGTTCACAAAGCATCCAGCAAGAAGGCCGGCTACGGAGATCTAGCGCCGATCGCCGCTAAGCTTCCTGTTCCGAAGAAAGAAGAGCTTAAGTTCAAGCCAGCATCTGCGTGGCGTTATGTTGGGAAGGGCCAGACCACCTACGACCTTCAAGACATCTGCACCGGCAAAGCGAAATTTGGCATGGACGCTCGCATCGACGGCATGGTTTACGCTTCGATTGAACACCCTCCAGTGCTCGGGGGCAAATTGAAGTCATTTGACGATAAGGCTCCGATGCAAGTGAAAGGCGTACGCCAGACCGTAACCATTGACCCGTTCACCCCGCCGCACCATTTTCAGCCGCTCGGCGGAGTCGCGGTCATCGCTGACAACACTTGGTCCGCCATGAAAGGGCGGCAGAAGCTCAACCCGGTCTGGGACAACGGCGCCAACGCGGTCTACAACTCCGACCAGTATAAAAAAGAGCTGCAGGCGACCGTTCGTGAGCCCGGAAAAGCGGCGTGCAATCAGGGAGACGTGTACGCAGCGTTTGGCCAGGGCGGAAAGACGCTCGAAGCCGAGTACTACGTTCCGCACCTGGCTCATGCTTCCATGGAGCCGCCCGTCGCCCTCGCCGACTATCGCGATGGCAAGGTCACGGTCTGGGCTTCTACGCAAAATCCGCAGGCCGTGCAGGAGGTCATCTCCGAGAAGCTCGGGATCCCTAAAGAGGCAGTCACCTGTTATGTGCCGTTGCTGGGTGGAGGCTTCGGCCGCAAATCGAAACCGGACTACGCTGCGGAAGCCGTCATTCTATCGAAAAAGTTGGGCCACCCTGTAAAGGTTGTCTGGAGCCGGGAAGACGACATTCGCTTCGACTACTACCACACCGTCTCAGCCATGTATATGCAAGCGGCTTTGGGCGCCGACGGCCTTCCCACCGCATGGCTGCAGCGTTCTGCGTTCCCCAGCATCGGTTCGACTTTCGACGTGAACGCAACCATTGCCGGACCGGGCGAGTTGCAGCAGGGTTGGATGGACCTCCCGTTTAACATTCCCAACTTAAGGGCTGAGAACAGCGGCGCTGCCGCACACGTGCGCATTGGATGGCTGCGCTCGGTCGCTAATATTTACCACGCCTTCGCCGCGCAGTCCTTTGCCAACGAATGTGCGCATGCGGCCGGGCGCGACTCCGTCGAATACCTTTTGGCATTGATCGGACCGCCGCGCATCATCGACATAAAGAAATCCGCCCCCGACTACCCCAACTATGGGGGATCGCTCGAAGCCTATCCAATCGATACCGCCCGCCACCGCCGAGTGATCGAACTAGCCGCGGAAAAATCCGGTTGGGGAAAGCGAAAACTCGGCAAGGGCCAAGGTATGGGCATCGCCGTCCACCGGAGTTTCCTCACGTACGTGGCAACCGTTGTCCAGGTCGAAGTCAACGATCAGGGCGAACTCAGCATCCCACGAGTCGACACCGCAGTAGACGCCGGACTGGTCGTCAACCCGGAAGCCACGCGATCCCAGTTCGAGGGCGCGGCCGTCTTCGGCACCAGCCTGGCTCGCTTCGGAGAAATCACAGCGACTGGCGGAGCCGTCGATCAGTCCAATTTCGATAGCTATCCCGTATCGCGGATGAACCAGGCCCCCTACCAGACCAACGTGTACATCGTCGAGAGCAGCGCACCCCCGGCTGGCGTGGGAGAACCGGGCGTTCCACCATTCGCGCCCGCGCTTTGCAACGCGATCTTCTCGGCCACGGGCAAACGTATACGTGAGTTGCCACTGTCGCGGAGCAAGCTGGGTGCCTAGTTTCTCATTCACCGTTCACCGTCGAATCGTTCTCCGCAACGCAGAATACGGAAGGACTGCCCCAAGCTGCGGCAGGTATCGACGAAGGCATCCGGAGTGGCCGTGTTGAACTCAAACATTTCGAAGTGACACGGAATTGCCATCTTTGCGTCGATGTCGCGAGCCAACTGGGCGGCCTCGGAGCCGGACAGATTGCCGGCCACGCGTCGTTCTGGAACCCGGCCGTTGATGGGAAGAAGCGCGACATCGACTGCGAACGGCCGCAGTTTTTCCGCCATCCCTTCGTAGCGCAGCGTATCGCCGCTGTGGTAGAGGCTCCAGTCACCAAACTGCAGAACATAGCCCAGAGCCTTCACGCGGCCGTGTTCGTCGCGCTCCACAGTTTCGTGCGCCGAGGCGACGCCGGAGAATTCAATCCCCGAAAGTTCGACCGTGCTCCCATCATCGAGCCCGATCGGCATCGCGCGATCGATCTTCAAACGGTCCGCTACAAAGGCGCGGTTGGCTTCCGGGATCACAAGTCTCGCCGACGGGTTACGCGCCAGAATCGGACCCAGCGTTTCCGCATCCAGATGATCGGTGTGGTTATGCGAGGAAGTCACGATATCGACGAACGACAACTCCGCTGGATCAATCACCAACTCGGTCATCCGCACATGTGGCTTGTCAGTCTGGCTGTACTTTCGCGTGAGCGAATCTGAAAGATAAGGATCAAGCAAAACATGGATGCCTTGCCATTGCAGCAGAAATCCGCTTTGCCCCAGCCACCACAGCCGGAAGCCATCACCGCTCCGGTCTTCGCGATTGATGTTGGCGCGAATGTCGGCGAGCAGCGCCCCATGCGACTGCACCGGACGGATCACGCGAGCCCCAACTCCTTGCGCACGATTGCCACACCCTGGACCATGTTGATGAGTTTTTGCGGGGCCGCCCAGCGCGCGGTCTGGCTCAAACCACAGTCGGGCGCAAACGAAAGCCGGTCAGCGGGTGCGTATTTGAGGCAGAGACGGACCCGCTCCGCAACATCGGCGGGAGTTTCGACGTAGTAGTTTTTCACGTCGATGATTCCGACCGCTACATCGATGCCTCGCTTCGCAATTTCCCCAATCAGTTCGATCTCGGCGAATTCGCGGCTCGCCATCTCAAGGTGGATTTCGTTCACGGGCAGTTCAAAGAACGCTGGGAACAGCGGAGCGTAGCGTCGTGGCGCAACCGCGCGACCTTTATAATTGCCGAAACAGAGATGGGTAGAGAGACGGCATCGGCCGACGATAGGTTTGACAGTGTCGGCAAAGATCTTCACGAAGCGCCGTGGATCCTCGCGATATCCATAGCAGCTCATGGAAGGCTCGTCGAGAGTAATCTCCCGGCAACCAGCTTCCACGAGTTGCGCCAGTTCGGCGCGGACAATTGGGATCAATGCATCGGAGACTTCCCATCGGCTGGGATAAGCGCCGCCAGGCTCGATGCGACCGCTAAGTGTGTACGGGCCGGGCACACTGGCCTTGAGAACCGGCCCTGCAGGCGCGACCTTCTGCAAAAGTTTGAATTCCGCTACTGCACCTAACCCGTGTTTGGACGCAATCGTTCCGGTAATCGGATATTTCCCGCGCTGATCGTGCGCTGGCGGACCGAAGCGGCGTGGGGAAAACGGCGTCGCGCGAATGCCCTCAAGCCGTCCGTAGAACGACAGATTAAAGTCGTACCGGCTCTGCTCTCCATCGGTGATTGCGTCCAGCCCGGCGCGGAGCTGGTCGTGGACGGCGGCGATCACTGCGTCGGTCCGCATCTCTTCGACGTCAGCTTCGCCAAATTCATCCGGATGCGCGGACGCGAACTCGAGCCACCCTGGAAAAGGGTAGCTGCCGATCACGGTCGTTCGCAGAGGCCGGCGTTCTCCTGCATCACTCATGCGCTCACCGTCCAACCTCCGTCAACTGTTATGACCTGGCCCGTGATCGGGCTCGAATCTTTTCGCAAAAGAAAGCACGCGGTCTTTGCGATGTCCTCGGGTTCGATCAGGCCCTTCGTCAAAGGCTGCTTTTGGGCAACGTATTCCATAATGCCGGCATCGCCCTGTGCCCGCGCGCTCATCGGCGTAAGAACTAGTCCGGGCGCAAGGACGTTGATCCGGATGCCGGCAGGCGCATAGTAAGCCGCGGCGGAAAGCGTCATGGCCTCGATGGCTCCCTTGCTGGCGGCATAACCCACTGTGGCGAAATGTTCTCGCTGCGGATGCTGCGCCAGAACGCTCCCGATGTTGAGAATGACGCCCTTCTCCGAATTCTTAGTCCACATCCGCAGCACTTCTCGACACATCAGGAATGTGCCTTTGGCGTTTACGTCCATCACAGTGTTCCAAGCCTCAGTCGAACATTCGTGGAGCGGGCCGTCGCCCAGCGAGCGCGCGCTGATCCCGGCTGCATTGAAAAGCGCATCGATTTTTCCGAATCGTTCGAGGCACGCCACGACACTTTTGCGAACAGCCTCTTCATCCCGCACATCCGCAGCGTAGAAGCCTGCGCGGGGTAACTCCGCCGCCAGCGAACGGCACTCTTCTTCTTTCACGCCAACGACGAACACGCTATCGCCCCAGAGCCGCGCCGTTGCCGCCGCAATGCCCGACGACCCGGTCACCAGGAGAACTTCGTTCACGCGTCCTCTATTCAAAAAGGTGTTTGAGGCTTTTGCGGTAAGCCTCATAGAACGCTTCCAGTTGCTCCGCGGCGGTGGCATTTCCGACGAATTGGTGGCTGGGCAACAACACCGGTTTGACGCCTCGCGCCAGCAGCGCTTCCGCGGTGGCGCAACGAATCATATTGATGATGGTAGCGCCTGTGATTGTCGAAACCGGTCCCGTTCGCCACTCCAAACCTTCCAACTCGATGATGCAGTCACCCGGCGGACACTGATTGTCGATGATGAGATCGGCGCAGTCGATCAGTTTCTTTCCCGAAGAATGCGCGGGCTTGGCCTGTTCGCAATGCGCTTTGGAGACGATAGCGATCACCGGCAGCCCGCGCTTCTGCGCTCCCGCCGCCATTTCGACCACAACAGGTCGAATACCACTGGTTGAAATTACGATAAAGGCGTCGTCTGGTCCGAAATGAAAACTTCGCAGAATCTGCTCCGCATACCCTTCGTAGTTCTCCAGGTAAAGTGGAGCGCGCAGGCCATTCGCGCCGATAATCGAGGCATGATTCGAGAGCGCGAGTTCAACTAAGGCCACGAAACCGGCGTAGCAGCCTTGTCGGGGAGTCATTTCTTCGCACATCATGCGCGAGTGGCCATTGCCAAAGAGAAAGACCAGGCCGCCGCGCGCGATGCGCTCCGCGCATAGTTCCGCCGCTTTTTGAATGTTGTCAGCCTGAGTGCGTCGCAGATTTTCGAGCAGCGCCATCGCTTGGTCGAAGAAGTCCAAGCTGGCCTGCTTCGAATTCACCATCGGATGCGACGAGGCTTTTGTGGTCACGGAGAAATTGATTCCTTTTGCCTTGGAGGAGTTGCGAAGGATCGACGTGAGTATAATTCAGAATCATTGTGAGCGAAACTCAAACAGCAGCGCATGCAGACGCGGTCGCGATCGGCGTTGACATCGGCGCGACCGCGATGAAAGCCGCATTGGTCGGATTAAACGGAGAGCTGCTGGCGAATTTTAAAGAGGATTCACCGCGCACCGCTTCAGCGCTCCATGATTTCGTCCTCTCCGTCCGCGAACGCGCCGCGGGTTCAGTGCTGGGAATCGGGATCGGCTGCAAGGGAGTCATCGATGCTGCCACTACGCGCGTGAACCGCCTACCTGGCGACCTGAATTTTCTGGAAGGATGTTTGCTACGCGAGCTTGTCTGCGTGGATGACCTGCCGCTTTGTGCCGACAATGACGCGCGTACGGCTCTGGTCGGCGAGGTGCTTTGGGGCGCGGCTCGGGGGCGGCGCAACGTAGTTTTGCTCACGCTTGGTACCGGAGTTGGAGCTGCAGCGCTGCTGGATGGCGTAATCGTGCGCGGCGCTTCCGGGGCAGCGTGCCATCTGGGACACGTCACTCTCGACATTCGCGGCGGCCTTTGCATTTGCGGCAATTACGGATGTCTGGAAACTTGTTTCTCTTCGCGTGCGATCGAGTCCGCTTACGCGGCCCACATCCATCGAGCTTCGCCGACCCACTTAGGGCTTGACGGTGCCGGCCGGATTCCGGGCACGGAAGCTATCTTTCAGGCGGCAGCAGAGGGCGACCCCAGCGCACAACGAGTGTTGGACCTGGCTTTCGAGTCGCTCACGGCCGCGCTGGTAAGCTTCCTGCACGTGTTCGATCCCGAACTACTCATCCTGGGTGGCAACATCGCCGCAGCCGGACCACAACTGCTGGCCCCTTTGCATGAAGAGGTCGCGCGCCGTACCAGTGTTCTGCTGGGTAGGAAGGTACCGATCGTTCTTCAAACTACGGGCGGGTACGGGGGAGTTGCCGGTGCCGCGGGGCTCGTTTTCCTTCAACAAGGATTGCTGACAATTTAAACGGGAGCCATCATTTCGACCGGGCATGCGAGACCAGATGAACCCAACCAATGTGCAGGAATCGATTCGCGCAAAAGATGGATCGGCGCGCTATCTGTATCTGCCCGCTGCAGTCGCGGCGATCGGCGGGTTGTTATTCGGATTCGACACGGCGGTCATCAACGGTGCCATTGTTTTCTTGAAGCACCAGTTCGCGCTGACTGATTCGCAAACCGAGATCGGCGCCAGCAGCCTGCTTCTGGGATGCGTTTTCGGAGCGAGCCTGGCAGCCTTCACCAGCGACCGCTTCGGCAGAAAGAAGTCACTGCTGGCGGCAGCGGCGCTGTTTACGGTGTCGTCGATTGGAGCGGCGCTCCCCCGCAATATCACGGAGTTCGTCCTCGCACGCGTGCTCGGCGGCCTCGCCATCGGACTGGCTTCCACGCTTTCACCACTCTATATCGCAGAAATTTCTCCGGCCCGCATCCGCGGACTGCTGGTGAGCGTCAACCAGCTGGCCATCGTGACCGGCATTCTGCTGTCCTACAGCGTGAACTATGGCCTCACCGGAGCCGGCTCGGCGAACTGGCGATGGATGTTCGCCTCGGCAGCGGTTCCTTCGGCGTTTTTCCTGGTGACATTGCTTTCTGTTCCTGAAAGCCCGCGTTGGCTGGTGCAAAAGGGCCGAGAGACCGAGGCCGAACATATCTTGTCCCGTATCAAAGGCAAGGATGCCGCTCAAGCAGAAATCCAGGCGATTCGCGCCGCGGTTGCCGAGGAGAGCGGGAACATTTTCGATCCAGCGTTTCGCCAGCCGCTCGTGGTCGCCATACTGATCGGGCTGCTCAGCCAGTTCACCGGTATCAACACCATTATTTATTACGGCTCTTTGGTTTTCCTGGAGCATGTGCCCAACCAGACGGCCAGCACGGCGCTGTTGGCCAATGTCATGATCGGTGCCATCAACTTCGTAGCCACAATTCTCGGCATGTACCTCATCGATCGCGTTGGCCGCAAGCCATTGATGACATCCGCATTCGCCGGCATTGGCGCTTCTTTAGTTGGCGTGGCTGCGTCGATTCATTTCCATGGCCCATCCTTCACGGTTTTGCTCTTCGTCCTCATCTACGTCGCTTGCTTCGCAGTCGGCATTGGAACGGGAACGTGGGTGTTGATGTCAGAGATCTGTCCGAACCGAATACGAGGACGCGCCATGTCCATCGCGACCTTATTTCTATGGTGCGGAACCCTGATGGTGACTCTCACGTTTCTGTCGATGGTACGAGTGTTGACCGCGCCCGGCGCATTCCTCTTTTACGCGATCATCTGTGTTGCAGCGGTTTTGTTTGTGAAGCTAGTAGTTCCTGAAACCAAGGGGCGCAGCCTGGAGGAAATCGAAAGCTGGTGGCTGGCCAGCGGAATAGAAGCCGGCCATCGCGACGCCTGACTCTGTTTCGATTTCGTGCTTAACCTGCTCATCGGCGTCTCGCGGACCAGAAAACTGCCGATTCTCCCGATCATGGCCGCTCCTTCTTATCCTTGATTACGTGCTTAAAACTCACCGGCGAAATTGCTCGTTGTTACGCGGCCTCCCATGATCCCAACAACTTGTATCAACGCGGGCCCGGCATTCTGAAATACAACGCTGGGGTGGTTCCCAGTGTTTTCCTGAACATGGATATAAATGAACTCGGCGTGCTATAGCCGGATTCTAACGCGGCGTGGGTGACCTTTGCCCCTTCCGCCAAAAGCTGCATTGCACGCATCAGACGAAGCTGCTGTCGCCATTTGCCGAACGCCATACCCACATCATCCTGGAAGAGCCTTTCCACCGTCCGACTGCTAGCACCCGCTGTCTTGCATATGCGCTTGAGCGACCGATGGTCACTTGGGTCGGCTAAGAGTACTGCAGCGACTCGAAGTGCCCGGGGATCGGAAGGATTGGGAAGCCGCAGAGGAACCAACTGAATATTTTCCAGTTGGTCGATGATCACGTCTATCAAATGACGCTGCGGCTTGCTGGTTTTCCTCAGGGCGGCAAGGTTGCACGCTTTCAGAATCAGCTCTCTCAGAAGCGGTGACACGTTCACTACGCAACAACCTCGCGGCAGAGTTTTCGCCAGGCGCGGCCTGAAATAGAGAGTTCGCATCGCCACCTCGCCTGACATGGTGATGGTGTGTGGAATCGCCGCTGGGATCCAAACCGCCCGGTGCGTGGGCACGACCCAGGCGCAGTCGCTGGTGCGCACGGTCATAACACCGCGGGAAGCATAGACAAGTTGGTCGCGATCGTGAAAATGCGACGGGATGAGGTGCCCCGCGGGGTAATCGTGCGTGTGCGTGGTGATGTGGGCGTGGCGATCTCGCGAAGGATCAAAAATTGCCCCTTGGCGTTTTTGCGACATTCATTGTCACAATATCGAAAGTACGTAAAACCAGGCAAGCGCTAACGTGAAAGCTGAAATTGAAAACGGAGGTGGGTTCGCGTGAACCGCTTGCACGATTGGTTGTGCCGTTCTGCCCGATGGCGAAAAACCATCCAGCAGCGAGTGCCGTGGGTCGTTTCAGGCGCCGAGCTTGGGCCAAACGTCCTTGAACTCGGACCCGGTCCGGGTCTTACGACCGATTTGTTGCGGCTCATGGTGGGGCACATCACGGCTATCGAAGTTGATCCGAAGTTGGCGGAGTCACTACGGTCGCGGCTGCGTGGCAGCAATGTCGAAGTCGTTACCGGTGATGCCACTGTCATGCCGTTTGCGGAGAGCCAGTTTTCGGGAGGTGTCTCGTTCACCATGCTGCATCATGTGCCTTCTCCGGAACTGCAGGACAAGCTGCTCCGCGAGGTATGGCGTGTGCTAAAGCCGGCAGGAATATTCGTCGGCAGCGACAGCCTGCAAAGTCTATTTATGCGGATGATCCATATCGGCGACACGCTTGTCCCGATTGCGCCCGATAGGTTTGGGGTGCGGCTTGAAGAAGCGGGATTCGAGGTTTTGGAACTGGAAAAGTGCGCTGGCGCATTTCGCTTCCATGCGCGGAAGCCGGCAGCGCGTTGAAGCTAAAAAACAGAGTTGAAATCAGGAGGAGGAATACAGTCATGAAGCGAAACATCGTCGTACATAGTTCGAAGTGGTTCAGACGGATTCTGGTGGTGGTTGTCATTGGGGGATCATTTTCCCTGGCAATGCCATCACGAGCGCTGGCCGATACCGAATCCTGCTCGGCAAACTCGGAGAGCCGGCAACTGGATTTCTGGCTGGGGGATTGGACGGTAACGTATCCCGGTATGCCGGGCAGCGCGAACAGTATAGTCTCACTCACGCTCGACAAATGTCTGTTCACCGAAATGTGGGACGGAGGCAAGGGTCACAGTGGGGAGAATCTGTTCGCCTACAGTTCGGACGATAAGGACTGGCACGGCATGTTCGCCGACAACCAGGGTCGTGTGCACGTGTTTGAAGGAAAGGTTGCGAATGGCTCCGCCGAGTTTACTGGACTGAGCCGTGGACCCGACCGAAAAGAAGTACTGAACCGAATCAGAGTGGTACGACTGGGCGAAAATAAGGTTGAGCAGTCGTGGGAAAAATCGAACGACCGCGGTGGCACTTGGACAATGGAGTTCAAAGGAGAGTACTCGCGCAAGAATCATTAAAAGGAAAATACCCAGGGAGTTCCGTTCCTGCCGCCGTCACTTCTTAACCGGCGCCCCGAGGCCAGCGGATCGTAGAATTCAGTAGCCGACCCAGGCAAACCGTCTCGTTCGTGGTCAGGCTCGGATATGACGGCAAGCCAGGACTTCCCGCGTTTTTTGGAAAAGCCCTTGCTTCAATTAACTCCGTAAAAGTTATACCGCCCGTAGTGTTGTCAATAGAGATGCAATTTGAGAGCCTCCGATCCTTTCATCATTACAATCTCATCACGGTCGCGATCCGTGAGACCTTATGCACAACCTGTGAATCTATATGTGGCTGAGGTAACTCCGCATCGAGCAAGGGGCGAATCCTATGCCCCTGCAAAGATAATGATGGGGAAGCCGAGCCAACGCGAAAGACATGGAAACATCAGCTCTTCGGAGAGTATTCAAAGCATTTCAATATCGGGATTTCCGTTTGATGTGGTTTGGTGCCTGCATGTCCAGCATTGGCACCTGGATGCAGATTGTGGCCCAGGGCTGGCTGATCTACCGGCTCAGCCATTCCGCGTTCTTGCTGGCCTTGGATCAGTTTCTCGCTGGTATTCCTATCTTTCTCTTCTCGCTGATCGGCGGTGTCGTGGCGGACCGCGCCGAACGGAGGAAAATCCTCCTCGGCTCGCAATATGTGCAAATGGCCTGCGCCACGATACTAACCGTGCTGGTGGCGACGGGCCGAATCCACGTATGGCATATGCTCTGCCTCTCGTTCGTTTCCGGACTGGCGCAGGCCTTTGGCGGCCCCGCGTACTCGGCGCTGATCCCTTCTCTCGTCGACAGGGAGGACATGCCGAATGCCATTGCGCTGAATTCGATACAGTTCAATATGGCGGTAACGATTGGCCCCGCACTGGCCGGACAAGCCTTGGCGAAGTTGGGTGAGTCGTGGTGCTTCGGACTGAACGCGCTTTCCTTCCTGGCGCCGGTCATTTCCCTTTCCATGATTACGGCTCGGTACCTCCCGGAGAAAACCACCGAATCGCTCTTCGGCAGCCTTAAGCAAGGCATCAAGTTTGTTCGCAAGCAGGGGTCCATGGAAGCGCTCATCGTGCTGGCGTTCTGCATGACCTCCTTGAGCATGCCCATGCGCACCTACATTCCCGTGTTTGTGAAAGATGTTTTCCATCGCGGCCCGGAAACTTACGGCAACCTGCTTTCACTCATGGGAATCGGTTCGATTTGCGGATCGTTAACTGTGGCTGCGATGGGAAACATACGAAGCAAGGGACGGGTTGCCCTAACTACACTGATCAGTCTGGGCGTGGGCATCACTGGATTTTCGCTCTCTCGATCGCTTCCCCTGAGCTATGCCATGCTGGTGCTTGTGGGCGCTTCCATGATGACCGTATTCGCTACCGTGACTTCGCTCGTGCAGTTAATTACGACCAACGAAATGCGTGGACGTGTGATGAGTGTCTACAACTGCGCATTCCGTGGGGGAATGCCGATGGGAAACTTGTTGTCGGGATGGCTCGTTCCTATGTTTACGGCTCCCATCGTCCTCGGGGTCAACGGCCTGGTCCTGATTCTGATGGCTCTCTACTTTCTGTTGGTACAACGCCGAGTGGCGGCGCTTTGATGTCTGAACACCACTGCCCGCGCGACAGATCATCGATTGAGCAGTGATATTGCAAGGCAGCGCCAGCGGGAAATGAGTGAACCGCATTCTAGGCGAAAACCAGCAATGGTTCCCGACCAGGTTTGCGCATATCATGTTGTTCGTAGCACTACCGCTCTGGGTTGCCGACGTGGAACGTTCGTTGATTTGGATGGAAAACGATGTGAATGGATGGGCCTGCTCGAACTGTCTCTGGAGGTTCCCCGTGCCCACACTCCTTAGCGGACAAGAGGCTAAGGGTGCCTATGACCGCCTGGCCGCTGCGAAGTTTCGTCAGCACATATGTGAGGCTGCGACGCGCATTTCTACCACCACGCCGGAAGCAAAACACGACGTTGACAGCGCTTTCGTCGAACGTGCTCGTATGCTCATAAAACGAGGGTACAAACCGAAGGTCGCCGTGGAGCTTGCACTTCAGGAAACGGAAATTGAACATGGCCACGATCCAACCATGATGAAAAAGGCGCGTGCCGATGCCGAGGATTTCCTTCAGCGAGTCGGCAGGGGCCTCATCTGAACCCTATCCCGTCGGGACTTCGTTGCGGTCAAGTCTTGCGATGTTAGGGAAGCCCATAATCGCTATCCCTCGCTTGGCAGAAGTTTGGCCTCGGGGTAAACGTTACGAATCGAAGTGCGCCGATAGGACTTGCGCTTTACTGTCCAGACTCCTGCAAGCCGCGATACTTCATCATGGGCTCGACGCTCGGATTTTTGCCGCGCCAGGCTGCGTACATTTTGGCTAAGTCCTCCGTGTTGCCACGCGAGAGCACCATCTGCCGAAACCGGTCGCCATTGGCGCGCGTCAAGCCGCCGTTATCTTCAAACCACTGGTACGCATCATCATCGAGCATCTCCGCCCACAGGTAAGCATAGTAACCGGCGGAGTAGCCTGGGCCTCCCCAGATGTGGGCGAAATAGCTCGAGCGGTAGCGCGGTGGAACTGTGCTGAGCAGCAGATGGGTCTTCTCCAGCGCTTGCTTCTCAAACGCGTCCGGCTGCTGCAGCGGTGCACTGGCCGGAAGAGTATGCCACTGCATGTCGAGTTCGGCCGCCGCAACCAACTCAGTCAGCAGATATCCCTGATCGAAAGTTGCCGCCTTTCTGATCTTGGCCGCCAACTCGGCCGGCATCGGCGCGCCCGTCTTGTAGTGTCGGGCGTAGTGGTCGAGGACTGCGGGATAGAGCGCCCAGTGCTCATTGAATTGCGAGGGAAACTCCACGAAGTCTGATGCGGTTGCGGTGCCCGATAAGCTTGGATACTCGGTGTTCGCGAACATGCCGTGCAGCGCATGGCCAAACTCGTGGAACATCGTGGTCACATCGCTATAGCTGATAAGGGCTGGCTCTCCCGGCGAGGGCTTCGGCAGATTCGCGACATTATAGACGACTGGCAGCGTGCCCAGAAGTTTTGACTGGTCCGCTAAGACATCCATCCATGCCCCACCGTTCTTGTTGTCGCGCTTGAAATAGTCGCAATAGAACAGGGCCAGTGGCTTGCCATCCGCGTCCGAGACCTCGAACACACGAACATCACGCTGATAGACCGGAATATCCTTGCGTTCCTTGAAGGTGATTCCGTAGAGCTGGTTGGCCGCGTAGAAGACACCGTTTTCGAGCACATTGTTCAGTTCGAAGTATGGCTTGATCTCAGCCTCGTTCAGATCGTACTTCGCTTTGCGCACCTGCTCGGAGTAGAACTCCCAGTCCCAGGGCTGCAAAGTGAATCCGCCTTTTTGCGCGTCGATGACATCCTGGATATCCTTGCCCTCGCTCACGGCCTTCGCGGTCGCACCCGGCACCAGGGCATCCATGAACTGCAAAGCCGCCTCCGGAGTTTTGGCCATCTGGTCTCCCAACTTCCACGCCGCGTGGTTGGGAAAGCCGAGCAGTTGTGCCCGTCGCGCACGCAATTGCGCCATGTGCGAAATAATGTCTCGCGTATCGTTGGCGTCGCCGCGCTCGGTACGGTTCCAGGATTTCTCGAAGATAGCTTCGCGTGTGGCGCGGACGCTGAGCGAGGCCAGGTCCGGCTGCTGAGTTGTGTTCTGGAGCGGGAGGACATAGCCCTGCTGCTTGCGACTCTGCGCGTCCTGTGCCGCTGCCGCGATCTGGGCATCGGTCAAGCCGGCAAGCGCACTCTTGTCCGTCGTGGCGTAAGCCCCGTCCTTCGTTGCCGCAAGTAGCTTTGTCGAAAAATCAGCCGAGAGTGTCGAGAGTTCCTGGTTCAACTTCTTCAGCTCGGCTTTGTCCTTATCCGAAAGGCTTGCGCCGGAGCGAACGAACTTGTCATAGGTAACCTGGACCAACCTCTGCGATTCCGGATCGAGGTTCAGAGACTCGCGCTGTTTGTAGACGGCAGCCACGCGGGCGAACAATTTGGCGTTCAGGTAGATGGCATCGGAGTGGGCTGCCAGCTTCGGCGCCTCTTCGGTGCGTACTCTCTCCAGTACGGGATTCGTATTCGCTCCACTGACCGCCTCGAACGTCTCCGACGCTCGTTGAAGGAGTTGACCGCCCTTCTCCATCGCAATGAAGGTGTTCTCAAACGTTGGTGCGGCCGGATTGTCCGCAATCGCCTGGATCTCGGTGAGCTCCTCGGCCATGCCTGCCTCGATGGCCGGCTGATAGTCCTCATCCTTGATCTTGTCGAAGGGAGGCGCATGGAACGGCAGCGTACTGGGTGCATAAAACGGATTCGACGGGCCGAACGCAGTGGCGGCCGCAGCAGTGGTGCAGAAAGTGCTCAGTGCAATGGCAACGAACGTAACGAAAGCAATCGTGCGCTTCAAAAGAACCCCCGTTTGTCCTAATGTCTGGACGAAGAAACCGCGCCATGATTGTAAGTGAAATCCTTCGTCTGGCACCAGAACCCGCGGCAGGCGCGCGTAGGACCGCGCAAGAAAACGAGCCGTGAGAAATGGTCTATTTCAAGTTGCGCTCCGGAATCTCCGGAAAAAAGTACGGATATCCGTTGCCAATGCTTCCGGCTCTTCCATCGCTGCGAAGTGTCCGCCGCTCGCGAATTCCGTCCAGTGCTGTATGTTGTAGCCACGCTCGATCCACGACCGGGGCGGGAATGGCGCTTCCTTCGGGAGGTGCGCGATTCCGCAAGGTACTTCGATCCGCTCACCCGGCGCGAGATGAAGCGGAGCCGTCCTGGTTTCGAAGTACAAATGGCACGACGAGCGAATAGTTTCGGTCATCCAATAGAGTGTGACATTCGCCAGCAACTCGTCCCAAGTGAACCGTTTTTCAAGGTCACCGTCGCAGTCGGCCCAGTCTCTGAATTTTTCGAGGATCCAGGCGGCCAGCGCAGCGGGAGAGTCATTCAGTCCGTAGGCAACGGTTTGTGGCGTGCGAGACTGAATGTGGTCGTATGCGCCAGATTCTTCTAACCAGCGGTCCGCGTCTGCGAGAAACTGCTGCTCTTCACGACTTAGGATTGCTCCCGGCTGAAGGCCGGGCCGGTAGGACCCTGGAGTGTAGTTCAGGTGCAGCCCGATGATGCGCGGGGCGTGACGACGCCCCAGCTGACTGCACACTTCGGCTCCAAAGTCGCCGCCTTGGCAGGCGAAGCGTTCGTATCCAAGTTCCGACATCAACCCGGCAAATAGATCCGCCATTCGGGCGGTGGTCATCCCAGGTTCTGTCGGTCGGCTGGAAAATCCAAAACCCGGTAGAGATGGCACGACTACGTCGAACGAATCGGATGCTTCCCTACTGTGCGCTGCTGGGTCGGTAAGCCGGGGAAGCAGCTTCCGCATTTCAAGAAACGATCCGGGCCAGCCGTGGACCAACAAAATCGGGATCGGCGAGGGTCCCCGTCCGAACTCGTGAACAAAATGGATCGACTGATCGCCGGCGATATATTGCAGGTGATGCAGGGATGCCAGCCGGCCAATTTCTGCTTTCCAGTCGTATTTTTCGCGCCAATAACGGCAAATGCGTTGCAGATAGGCGAGATCGAATCCGTAGTCCCAGCCCGAACCAGGAATCGTATCGGGCCAGCGCGTGTGTGCGAGCCGTTCACGAAGGTCCTGAACAGCACTTTCGGAATAAGGTAGTTGAAAAAGCTGGATGGCCATAAATTCTCCGTTCGCGTACGTCAGTGTTCGTAACCGCTAATATCACGTATAGAGGTTACTACTGTAGACGGTAAGTTGGTAACCTGTCAATAGGTCAATACGAGTTACACTATTCCACATGGACTACGAATTCCTCGGCGGCAATTTGGCGCTCGATTTCACCAACACCTTGCACAGCCACGGAGAATCCGATCCTGGCGAAGATCTGAAGAGCGCCGCGGACCTCATGGAATGGGCTACTCAGGCAGGGTTGCTTCGCGACACGGAGATCCGCAAACTGGAAAGAGTTCCCGCGGACGAGGTGCGATTTCGGCGCGCCTTAGCGCTGCGCGAGTTGCTCTATGAAATCTTCAGCCGCGCGGCAAAAGGAAAGAAACCGCCGCCACAGGCACTTCGGGATTTTCAGAGCTTCTATCAGGATGCGATCCGGCGCGCCGAATTTCGCCCTACGGCCAGTCACTACCAGCTGATGTGGCCGGCTGCGACTCATCCGTTGGAGCGCATCTCGCAAGAAATCGCCCGATCGGCCGCGGACCTTCTGACGTCAGAGGCGTTGACACGCGTACGGCAATGCTCGGGAGAAAGTTGTTCCTGGTTGTTTGTCGATAACAGCCGCAACGGGATGCGACGCTGGTGCGATATGAAAGCTTGCGGCAACCGCGCCAAAGTCCAACGCTTTCGCCGTAACCTCAGTCGAGCTGCCGGCAAGTCTGCTGCGCGCAGGGGATGATTAGTCGTGGCGCTGCTGAATCCTCGAGCAAAATCCCTCAACCAGGTTTCTGGCCATCAAGCTTTTGTGGAAGACAACCAATTTTCCAGGCGATCTGCGTAGGTTCGGCTGGAGCGGTGTTCTGACCCATCGGCCAGCTTCACGAGATACTCTCGATTGTCGATGGCTCGAAGTTCACGGATACATTTTACCCGCAGGATTCGGGAGCGATGAACGCGAAGAAACTGCGCGGGATCGAGCTTCTCTTCCAGAGAGTTCATGGTCTCGCGCAATAAGTGACAGCGTGCGCCAACGTGCAATTCCGCGTAGTCTCCCGCTGCCGCGATCCACTCGATGTCTTCGGTAAGCACCACCTGAATCCTTGAACCCATTCGAACTGGGAAACGCGACGGGTACCTTACGGAATCACGCTCGAGCATCTGCAGAATTCGTTCGGCCATCTGAATCTTGGAACCAGATACTTCTACCTCTCGAGCTCTTTGTACGGCGGCGCCAAATCTTTCGTCGTCGACGGGTTTAAGAAGGTAATCCAACGCGTGGACCTCAAAGGCGCGCAGAGCGTGCTGCTCGTAGGCCGTGAGAAAGATGACCGAGGGAAGATTCTCCCGAGGCAAAGCCCGGAGAACCTCAAAGCCATCCATGCCGGGCATTTGCACGTCGAGAAAGACAACATCCGGTGAGAGCTCAAGAATCTTTCCGACCGCCGACGCGCCGTCTCCGCACTCGCCAACGATTTCTACGTCTTTGAGTTTTTGCAGGCGGAGCCTGACTCCGCGTCGTGCCAGCGGCTCATCGTCAACAATTACTGTGCGCACGTTGCTTCCTCTACGTTTTGGGCAGCTCTTTGGAAAGGCAACTCGATCGTTACCTGACAACCACCGGCGTCCGGCCAGTGCAAAGTGAAGTGGTGGCCATTGCCGTATAGCGTCTTTAGCCGTTCTGCGGTATTTCTCAACCCAATTCCATTTCCATTTTCGTTTTGTTTTTCACCGCCTCGCGTCCCAGAATTTCCGATAACAATTTGCAATCGATCGACGTGCAGCGCACTCGCGATCGAAATCCTTCCCCCTTGAACCAGCGGCACGACGCCATGGCGGACGGCATTCTCCACCAGCGGCTGGAGCAACATGCTGGGTACGAGTGCATCCAGGGTTTCGGAAGAGATCGCCAAATCGACTTGCAACCGCTGACCCAGCCGGGTCTGCTCGATAGCGAGGTACCGCTGCGTAAACGCCATTTCCTGAGACAGCGTTACCTCGGACATCACTTCGTTGTCCAGGCTGGTGCGCAAAAGCTCTCCGATCTGCGCCAGCATCCGAGTGGCGGCGGGAGCGTTGCCGTCGAGAACCAGCGTGGAAACTGCATTCAGCGAATTGAACAGAAAGTGCGGATTCAACTGATAACGCAAAGCGCTCAGTCGAGCTTCGCGGGCCTCGGTTTCAGCTCGCAGCAGGCGTTCTCTTTCCTGGGTCGATTGCTGCCATTGTTTAATGCTGAAGTAGAGACTGCACCAGAGGAAGAGAACGAACGAAAACTGCACAGAGTTTCCCGCCAAATCAGGCCAATACATTCTGCGGAAATGTAGCACCGTCAATTCACCCGCGAGCGCACACACAGTTCCGACAGCTAGCGACCACACGGAAACCCTGAGTTCGAAAGCGAGCCAGGAAGGCGAGCTGCGCAATAATGATCGGCACACGGGGTGCAGAACGAAGCTGCCAGAGAACATGAAAAGCACGACTACGGTGTTCTCGCGCAGAGCTCCGGGTTTGTGGAAAAGATCGGGCATAGCCCCGACCAACACCAGCATGTAAAGGCAGGTCCATCCCGCCGCCTGGAGACGCCAGAACGAGGGGAACTGCAGTGGGTGGCCGCTTGCCATCAGCAGCATTCTAGCGCATAAGCGCCACTCGTCCGCCTCGGTCCATCGCCCCAATCCAGCGGTTCGTCGCATCGCTTATGCGTCTGGCGGATAAGACCAAACGGCCACGCCCAATCTGAGGTAGTTTCCTATCAAAAGGAGCCAGTTCCGATGCCCTGAGTCAGAGGCTCTCGGATTCGTCAGGTAAGTGAGTCCAGCGATTGCCTCAGGGCCACCACGGATGTCTTCCAGCAGGTCCACACCCCGAATGCTGTTGCGGGGGATGGCGCAAAAGTTCAACAGTAGGAGAAACAATGTCCAGTATTTCTGTTTTGAAAGAGCGACAGCCAGATCGAACTGATACACAGCGAGTCACCACCGTCCCGCAGCCCGTGGCTGAGAAGGAGCGCATCGTCAGCATTGACGTCCTGCGTGGGTTTGCGCTGCTCGGCATTTTGCCGATGAACATCCAGTATTTTTCGATGATCAGCGCTGCGTATGACAACCCGACCGCCTATGGTGACCTCCACGGAGCGAACTATTGGGTTTGGTTATTGTGCCATGTCCTGGCGGACCAGAAGTTCATGACGATCTTCTCCATGTTGTTCGGGGCTGGAATTCTTTTGATGACCAGCCGAATTGAAGCCAGCGGTAAACCATCAGCGGCTCTTCATTACCGGCGCATGGGGTGGCTCATTCTGTTTGGCCTGGCACACGCGTATCTGCTCTGGAGTGGAGACATTCTGGTCGCCTACGGAATGTGCGGGTTGGTGGTCTACCCATTTCGCAAGCTCCGTCCGCGCACGCTTCTTGTGTTGGGGTTGCTGACCATCGCGGTTGCTTCCGCCTCTTTGGCCACGTATGGCGCATGGTCTCGGCATTGGTCTCCGGCGGAGGTGCAGATAGCACGCGAACAGTTATGGATGCCGACGCCGTCGCAAGTGGCCAACGAGATCGCAGCCTATCGCGGCAATTGGACGGAACAGATGAAGTTTCGCGCGCCAGATTCAGTGCAAATGGAAACCATCTTCTTCGTGGTGTTCACATTCTGGCGGGTGACGGGACTGATGCTGGCTGGCATGGCACTTTTCAAGCTGGGCGTTTTCAGCGGGAGGCAACCAGCATCAGTGTATTGGACGATGATTGCCATCGCTGTGTGTCACGGCATTCCGCTCACGCTCTATGGCACGCATCGTGATTTCGCAGCCGGATGGGATTTTCGTTACTCCTTCTTCTACGGCATGCAATTCAACTATTGGGCCAGTTTGCTGGTCAGCCTCGGCTGGGTTGGCGCAATCATGCTGGCCTGCAAAGTTCTGGCGTTGCTTCCCTTCACGCGTCGGCTGGCCGCGGTCGGCCGAATGGCTTTCACGAATTACATCATGCACACAATCATCTGCACGACCATCTTCTACGGCCATGGCTTTGGGCTATTCGGAAAAGTGGAACGAGTTTGGCAATTTGCCGTCGTGTTAGCGATATGGACTTTTCAACTGGTTGTCTCGCCGATCTGGCTGCGGCATTTCTTGTTTGGTCCGCTGGAATGGCTGTGGCGTTGCTTGACCTATCTGCAATGCGAACCGTTCCGCCGAGTCCCTGCGGTAGGTCGGTGATAGCCAAAGTCGCATCGGTTCATCGCGTGGAACCCTCGGTTGAACGAGGCGTCCTGACCTTGCGCGCATTTGGCTTGCCCCATATTGAAGACGACAAAACGCGCTTGCTCCTTTGCCTCCCACGCTTGCCACGGTCCAACCGAACTTTCTAATGAAAGTTGGCCGAACCGACGATAAACGGGTGCCTAGCCATAGCTTGCCGTTTTTGTGCTCTGAATGTCGTGGTGCGATGCACTTTCAGACCCAACATCTGCTACCATGACGGCTTGATGAGGTTGCTATGCCCCAATACGTGATCGAGCGCGAGATTCCAGGCGCAGGTAATCTAACGGATGAGGAATTGCAGGCGGTCGCCCGAAAGTCAGTCGGCGTGTTGAAGGATATGGGACCGGAAATCAAGTGGCTCCATTCCTACGTCACCGGCGATAAAGTCTATTGTGTGTACCTGGCGCCAGACGAGGAAACGGTTCGCGAACACGCCCGCCGCGGAGGTTTTCCGGCGAATCGCATCTCGGCTGTGCGCCGCATGATCGATCCTGACACCGCAAATTGACTTAAGCGGAGTTTCGGGTGCACAGACCTGATTCCGTTCTCAGTTAAGTGCCTCCTGGATGGCTTGCTCGACCGGCATCGCCCAACCTTCCATCCACGCTGCCAGGCCTGCAGCATTGCCTAGCGTTCGGCGTGCGAACTCCAGCGCTTTATCCAGTCTACGTTGCTCAGCTGGCATGAGCGGAACACCCAATTGTTGGCGAAGCGCGGCCGCGGCTCCGGCCCAGTGCAGCGATTGCTCGGCGTTCGATTGGGCAGCGGCACTCACAGCGAGACATTCGAGTGCTCTTGCGATGCCGCGTTTGTGCCCCAGCTCCTCGAACACCTTGATGCTTTCCCCGTACAGACGACGCGCCTCGGCGTTGTTCCCCTGATCGCAGCTTAGACTTGCCAGATCGGAGAGCGCGCTCGCGATCCCCCAGCTATCCTGCAGACGCCGAAATTCTGACAGGCTCTGTTCACAATAGGAACGCGCCGCAACCAAGTCCGCTTTTTCCCGAGCAACGTCGCCCAGGTAGTTCAAAGTCCACGCGGCACCCGCACCATCTCCGGCCTGACGGAACATTGTCAAACACTCGTTGTAAAGCGAGGACGCGCGCTCATGATTGCCCTGCAACTTCATCACGCTGGCAAGATTGCTGAGGGCTCGGGCGATTCCAGCGGGATCACCAAGATCCTTCCATATGGCGAGACAGCGCTCGAAGAGCAAAGAGGCGTCAGTGAACTCGCCACAATCGCGAGCGCCGACGGCCAACGCGTTAAATGCGACAGCAACGCCGCGGTTGTCGTTTTGCTCGATGCAGGTATCGAGGCTCTCTTCGAACATTGGCCGCGCCGAACTGTAATCGCACTGCGCCGCCGCCAGAACTCCGGCAGCGAACAGAAGACGCGCGCGCAGCTTCGGACGCGCCCTGGCCCCTTCCAACGCCAGGAGCCTGGCAATGGCATCACGGCCCTCCGTGAGATGCTCGCGTGTCTCCCAGAAGCGGAACAGAGCCGCGCCAAGACGCAGGCCCCATTCGGCGTCTCCAGATTTGATTAGATAGTCAATTGCCAGGCGCAAGTTATCATGCTCGACCTCATAACGCTCGAGCCATTCGGGTTGAGCGGCAATTTCCTCGGCACCTTCTTCGGCAAGCACGAGGTAATAAGCCGCATGGGCCCGGCGAGTCGCAGATTCGTCCTTGCTCTCGGCGAGGCGATCGAGAGCGTACTCGCGGATGGCGGAAAGCATGATGAAGCGCGTTTCTTTATCAACCTGCTCCACCTGTTGGGCTAAACTCTTGTCCACCAGTGAAGCCATCCCGTCGAGCACGTCCAGCCCCAAGTCGCCTTTGGTGTCGCACACGGCTTCCACGGCTTCCAGCGTGCAGCCGCCGGTAAATACCGAAAACCTTCGCAAGAGAGTTTGTTCAGCGTCATTGAGCAGGCCGTAACTCCACTCTACGGTGTTGCGAAGAGTTTGTTGCCGGGTCGGCAGATCGCGCGCGCCACCGGTCAGCAGGCTCAGACGGCTTTCGAGACGGGTCAGCATGGCGGACGGTGAGAGCAGCTTGATGCGCGCCGCTGCCAGTTCAATGGCTAGAGGCAGACCATCAAGGCGAGAGCAGATGGCGGCCACCGTCGGTGCGTTTTCCTTGGTCAGCGCGAATTGGTGCTTTACCGCCCGCGCACGTTCCACGAACAGCTCGATCGCTGGAAGATGAGAGAGCAATTCGAGAGGCGGGATGGATTTGGGATCAGGCAGCGTCAGCGGTGGCACCGGAAATTCGTGTTCGCCGTAGAGGTGAAGCGGCGCCTGGCTCGTGACTACCACCTTGAGCTGGGGCCCGGCACTGAGCATTTGTGCTGCGAGCGGCGCGGCTGAGACCAGGTGCTCGAAGTTGTCGAGCACGAGGAGCATCGGCTGGCGCAGCCCGCCGATATACTCCATCAAGTTTTCCTGCAGCGAAGTATTTCCGGTCTCGCGCACGCCCATGGCTTGCGCGATTGCGGAAACTATCAAACTACGTTCGCCAATCGCGGACAGCGCAACAAAACAAATACCGCTGGGAAACTGGTCGGCCATTTCGCCAGCCACCTGCAACGCGAGCCGCGTCTTCCCGATGCCACCCGGACCGGTCAGAGTCACCAGGTGTACATCAGGGCGGCTCAAAAGCTGACGGAGATCAGCGGTTTCACGTACCCTTCCAATGAATGCGGTGCGCTGTACTGGCAAGTTGTTGGGGCGAGGTTCCAATTCCCTTCCAGCCACGTCGGCCAGGCGATCGCGCACGGCAGCAAGGTCGCGAGCCAAATCCCGGGTGGAGGAGTAACGCTGCTTCGGATCCTTGGCAAGGCAACGCTCTATGATCCAAATGAAAGGAGCGGGCGCCTGCAGGCTTTTTGCGCCGAGGCGTTCGGGTTCATCGCGAAGGATTGCTGCCGTCGTTTCCGCATGCGTCTTCTTTCTGAATGCAGGGGTTCCGGTGGCCATTTCGTAAAGAACCGACCCGAAGGAAAATTGGTCAGAACGGAAGTCCAGCTCCTCGCCGGTGGCTTGCTCTGGCGACATGTACCCGACAGTGCCCACCACCGTTCCATGCTCGGTGATCGTAGTGCTCGACTCCGCACTGCCGCGGTCGGGTTTAAGAAGTTTCGCCAAACCGAAATCCAGCACCTTAGCCGCACCGTCGTGAGAAACCATCAGATTCTCGGGCTTCAGGTCGCGATGAATGAGGCCCCTCTCATGCGCTTTGGCGAGACCGTCGGCGATTTGCGCCGCGATCGCAACTAATTTGCGAAATGGAATCGGGCCCGAGGCAAGCAGCGCACGCACCGTATCTCCATCGACCAACTCCATGGCGATATAGCGCGTGCCGTTCTCGTGCCCGAGTTCATAAATCGTCACGATGTTTGGATGATTCAGCGCACTGGCAGAACGGGCCTCCTGCTCGAAACGCGACAAGGCATCCGATTGCGAACAGCCTTCCAAGGAAAGGGTCTTGATTGCGACTTCACGGTCGAGGCGCGTGTCTTTAGCGCGATAGACCTCCCCCATCCCGCCGGCCCCCAGTCGTTGAAGAATCTCGTAATTGCCCAAGCGCGTGCCCGGCGACAGGGTGAATGACGACGAACCTGAAGTGGAAGGTGGATTCATGGAACTCGCGAAAAGTTTTCTCGGCATGCCGAAGCGGACTCTTACCTATTGCGCAACTACAGGTAAATAGTTCAGGCTGCGACAAGGCCAAGGGAGCGCCCCTCGTGGGCTTATAATATCCCAGAATTCGGAGAGGATTAATGGATATTCGATCGCTACAGCGGCCCCTGAAAGATATGTACCGGCAAGATCCGGGCAGTTCGCAAATCACGCTGACCGCGCGCGGCGCTCAGGCGGACGCACCGATCGCTTGTTCTGTGGACTTGGGGCGCGCCATCTACGCGGCACAAGCGCACAAAGGAGTTGGTGGCGCGGGCACCGGAGCCTGCTCGGGAGACCTGCTTTTAGGCGCGCTAGCCGCCTGCGCCCAGATTACCTGCCAAATGGTCGCCAGTGCTATGGGAATACCTACCGAGGCGATCGATGTCACAGTCGAGGGGGACCTGGATCTGCAAGGGACGCTAGGAATATCCAAAGAAGCCCCAGTCGGATTTCAGAGCATCCGCGTCATTTTCGACATTCGTGCACCGCAGGCAACGCCAGAGCAGTTAAAGGCGTTGCAGGCCAAAACCGAACAATATTGCGTGGTGATGCAAACCCTGCAGCATCCGCCGCGGATTGAGAACAAATGGAGGCAGTAGAGAGCCGCCGATCAGGATTTGGTCTCAGATTCCTCTTTCACTTCGGCTTGATGTTCTGATTTATACGGAATAAATTTTCCGGATCGTAGCGCTTCTTGATCTTCGCCAAACGATCGTAATTCTTGCCGTACGTGGCCCGGATGCGATCCTCGCCCTCTTCCATCATGAAGTTCACATACGCGCCGCCGGCGGAGTAGGGATGAAGCGCGCTCCAATATTCCTTCGCCCAAGTGGAGATTTTTTCCTTGTTCGCCGGGTCCGGGTCAACCCCGACAATCACAGAACTCCAGGTTGCGTCGCGGTAACCCCAGGGCGTGGCACTTTTCTTGACGCGGCCGGCGGCGCCGTTGATCGGGTACAGGTGCATGGTCGACTGCATCGACGGCATCTTCGCGGCGTATTTCACATGCACCGCGATGGCTTCGTCCGGTAGCGAACGCACGAAATCGGCCTTCCAGTACCATTGGTGGCCCGGCGGATAGAGACCGTCGTGCATGCTTTGGAGCACCGGATGCGGGATTGGCCCGACCATGTCGAGCGCGGGTGGCTTCAGGCTCCGGATCGGCTTGAACACTTTCTCCCCTTTCTCGATCGGTCCGCTGTAGCACCACACGATGCCGCACATCTTCTTATTGTGCAGGTGCTCGGGGAATGGAGGCGCTGGCGGCACGGTGAGGAAAGCAAAAAAACCATAGAGGTCATCGGGGGCTTTCGCGATGAAATCGCGGTACCAGCGCATAATCTCGGCCGCGTCATCCATCGGCCACAGCATCGGACCGCCGTAAACCGTGTGCACGCGTTGCGCTTTAAACAGAAAGGATGTCACCACGCCGAAGTTGCCACCACCACCACGTACCGCCCAGAACAGATCGGGATTTTCCTTGGCGCTGGCGGTAACGAACCGGCCGTCGGACAACACCATTTCGACAGCCAGCAGATTGTCGATGGTCAGGCCATGCCGCCGGGTCAAGTAACCGATACCGCCCCCCAAAGTCAGTCCGGCGACGCCGGTCGTCGAAACGATACCGGACGGAACCGCAAGGCCGAACGCATGCGTCGCATGGTCGACATCGCGCCAGAGCGCTCCGCCGCCGACCTGTACGGTTCTCTTCTTCGGGTCGACGCGAACATAATTCGTTGGCGAAAGATCAATCACCAGGCCGTCGTCGCATACTCCCAACCCGCCGGCGTTGTGTCCGCCGCCGCGGATGGACACCAGCATTTTCTGTTCGCGGGCGAACTTCACCGCCGTCATCACGTCGGCTACGTCGGCGCAGCGCGCAATCAGTCTTGGCCGCCGGTCGATCATCGCGTTGTACACCTTGCGAGCCGTGTCGTAGCTTAGATCGCATGGCTCAATCAGTCCTCCGTGCAAGCGGGCTCTGAAATCAGTAATCGTCGCTTCGTTCAGCATGGTTAGCGTCGACCTCCGGAAATTCAACGTGTTCTGCCCCTGCAAATCGCTGCATCAGGTCGCTCAGTCTCGTAAGTTTAGCCAGAATTTTCGATTTGGAGCCTAGCTCGCCACATAGTACCCCTCTCTCTTCCGCAAAGACAACGAATCGACTGCACGAGTAGTTTCCTGCGAGATCGGACCCAATGCCTGATTAATGCGCAAACCGTAGGTATTCTGGCGCTCTTTAAATCGACATCGGGTGGTGACTTTTGGCCAATAAAGTATTTTTGACAAGGATGTAGAGAATGGCGGGACGGCTCCGACTACAGGATGAAAGCGCAGATCGCAGGCGCTATAAATAAAGGGAAGGAAGGAGCAAAGGCCATGAAATACATTTTGCTGATGTCGGGCACAGGGGCAGGCGTCGAGGCGTATCACGCCTGGCCAAAACAGGATATTGAGGCGCATATGGCGATTCTGCATCGCATCAACAAGGATCTCACCGAGTCTGGAGAATTTGTCGCGACACAGGGCTTAGCTGAACCGAAGGAAGCCAAGGTCGTGCGCGGCGAGAAGAACGGCCTCCCAGTCACCGACGGTATTTTTCCCGAATCGAAGGAATTTCTGTTGGGCTACTGGATCGTCGACGTTCCGACAGCCGAGCGCGCTTATGCCATTGCGGGACGGATTTCCGCCGCATCCGTGAACATGCCGATTGAAGTGCGGCAGTTCGCAACCCGTGAATCCAAGTCCTGATAAACAAACGTAATGACGATGGCGCGAAGACAGCGCCAACGAACTCAACAGGAGAAGAAATGAAATACATTCTGATGATGAACACGATGAAGGCCGGCCGCGGCGTGCCCAGCTGGCCCAAGAAAGACCTGCAGTCGCACATCACCTTTATGATGGGTTTCAACAAAGAGTTGCACGAACGTGGCGAACTGGTGTCGGCGGAAGGGCTGTCGTTTCCCGACCAGGCGAAGCTGGTGCGTGCGGGCAAGGATGGCCGGCCGATCACAGACGGCGTTTTTCCGGAATCCAAAGAATTTCTGGCCGGCTTCTGGATCATCGATGTCGACAATCCACAACGAGCATATGAGATTGCCGCCAAGGCGTCCGCCGCGCCAGGCCCCGGTGGTGTGCCGTTGAATATGCCGATTGAAGTACGCCAGGTCATGAGCGGACCGCCGCCGGACATGCTGTAAGGGAGCTCCGATGACCAAGAAATGGGATGCGACTTCCGAGCATCTGTTGCGTGAACTTACGCCACAAGTACTCGGCGCCGTCGCCCGCCGTTTCCGGGATTTCTCCTCGGCCGAGGATGCAGTGCAGGAAGCCATGATTGCTGCTTTTACCCAATGGCCGCAGCAAGGTGTTCCGGAAAATCCCCGGGGCTGGCTGATTCAGGTGGCGTGCCGCCGCATGATGGACCATGTGCGCAGCGAAATTGCCCGCCGCGACAGAGAGACGACAGTGGCCGCGGAAACGGAAAGCTTGGCATCTCTCCCCGAGATCGAGGCCGACATGGATCCAGACGACACTTTGATTTTGTTGTTCATGTGCTGCCATCCCGCGCTCACGTCGTCCTCGGCAATCGCACTGACGTTGCGAGCGGTTGGCGGTTTGACGACGGCTGAAATCGCCAATGCCTTTCTGGTTCCTGAGGCCACGATGGCGCAGAGAATCAGCCGCGCGAAGCAAGCCATTAAGGCTTCGGGCGCACCATTTCGTCTCCCTTCTCCGCAGGAGCGGGCTGGACGCCTGCCCGCAGTTCTGCACGTGCTCTATCTGATCTTCAGCGAGGGATATGCCAGCAGCATCGGGTCGCATCTGCAACGATTCGATCTGGCACGGGAAGCGATTCGTTTGGCGCGCAACACGAAAACACTACTCCCCGATAATGCCGAGGTTGCAGGACTTCTGGCTCTGATGCTGTTAACCGACGCACGCCGCGCAGCCCGAACCGGGCCGCATGAAGAACTCATCCCGCTGGATAAACAAGATCGAAGTTTATGGGACTGCGTGGAGATTTCCGAAGGCATTGACCTTCTCACGGCCGCGCTGTCGAAAGGGTCGGTTGGCCTGTATCAGCTTCAGGCAGCGATCGCCGCCGTGCACGACGAAGCCGAGCGTGCCGAGGAGACCGACTGGCCACAGATCCTGGCTCTGTATGAGTTACTGAACCGCGTCTCTCCCAGTCCGATGGTTACGCTCAATCACGCAATCGCAGCTGCTATGGTGCACGGCCCTGTCCACGGCCTCACACTGCTAAGAGCGCTCGATACCGACCCGCGTCTTGCCAGTCACTATCGTCTCGCTGCGGTTCGCGCCCACTTACTGGAGCGGACGGGAGATTATGAAGCTGCCATCGAACACTACCGAGTTGCGGCTGCACGGACGACGAGCATCCCGGAGCGGAATTACCTCATGACGCAAGCAGCGCGCTTGGCGGGCGATTAACCTCGAGTCGTCGGCAAACCTTACCTCACCCGGATTACGTCAGAGTTGCCGTCATTCGGAAACTGATCCACTACTGCCGCTTTGCGGCGGCCTCGACGCGCATCAGGATCTGATCGAGCGCGGCACGATCAAAGATGTGGCCGTTTTCGACAACGACGCTGATCTTCCGAGTGTTCCGGATGTCTTCGAGCGGGTCTGCGGTCAGCAATACGAAGTCAGCGAGCTTGCCGGGTTCGACTGAGCCAAGGTTGGCTTCCATCCCAAGAAATTTTGCCGGGTTGCTGGTCGCAGTCTGGAGCGCTTCCATGGGCGTGAAACCGGCCTCCACAAAATTGGCGAGTTCGTCGTGCAAGCTGAAGCCCGGCACGATGTAAACGCCAGGAGCAGTGTCCGTTCCCGCCATGAAAGGCACTCCGACGCGATGCATTGCGCCGACCATTTGCAGATTGTGCGCGAAGTACTCCTGGCGCAGCGCCAGCGGATCGCGTAGAAGGTCGGGCATCATTTCATCGGTGAAGCGGCGCCAGGTTACATCGCGCCAGTAGGCAGGAATGTATTTGTCGAGTGGATCGTGCTTCAGATCGCGTTGGTCGAGGAATGTTCCGCCACGTTGCCAGGCCAGCGTAGGTACCTGCCATGTCTGGTTCTGCGCGAGCAGTTTGATGAGCGAACCGCATCTTTGCTGGTCCTGTGTCGTGAGTAGCAGCTTGAGATTGCCTTCTCCCTTGATGAATTTATCCTCTTCCGTGGAACAGCCTTCAAAAATCCCCATCAGATGCTCGATACTCTTCTGCCCCGCCTCGACAACTTCCTGAATGCGAACTTTATCCGGAACATGGCCGACAATCGGCAACCCTTGCTTGTGCGCTTCCGCGGCAGCGGCAAGGTAAGCGTCGTGTGAAATGACGGACTGGACTTTTATGAAGTCCACGCCTTGCGCTTTGAGGGAGTCCACGGCAGCAACAGCCGTAGCCGGAGTGCTGACGGCGATAGAGCTCGGAAAGCGCAGTTTACCGTTTGGCAGATACGCGTCGAGCATCGGGCCGGAAATGACCATGCGCGGGCCAATGATTTGTCCGGACGCAATCTCTTTGCGCCACTCCAAGAGAACCGGAATGTCTCCTCCCATATCGCGGACACCCGTGACACCGTTGGCGAGGAAAAGCGGCAGGATAATGTCGCGTCCACCGGGAAACCAATCGCCGAAAGCGGAGTGTACATGCATGTCCCAAAGTCCGGGAATGAGATATTGACCTGTGGCATCGATGACCCGCGCGTTTTTCGGTAACTGGAATTTGTCCGCATCAGAAACAGAGGTGATGCGATCGCCGGTGATAACTACCGTCTGATTTTTATGAACCGATGACGTACCCGGATTTATGACGGTCGCGTGCGTGATCACGGTCGTGCCTGCCGGGAGATTGAACTGCCCAATGGAGACAGGCTTTAGCAGCAGATAGAACGCAATCACAACCGAAAGGCGGACGGGAACAAGGATGCGCATGGCTCAGAGGGTACTACGAAATTACTCATAACCGCCCTTCAACTGCTGTCCTGCCTGATCGCCGTCGGCATTTCGCGGCTGTTCACAACTCGACCGACGAGTCAACATCAGCCCGCTCGAATCCCGAGATGCGAAACAAAGGAAACCGGCCCGTAACCGTAGTTACGAGCCGGGAGGAAAAACCATCGCTTGTGAAGTCGTCACTGCGGAGGTTTCTCTTGCTCTTTTTTGGGGCGAGACTGCTCTTCAGTCGAGGCCCGAGGTGCTTTAGGTGGCCGGGCGTGAGCTTCAGTCGCAGCGGACTCCGGGCGAGTCTCGGATTTAGGTGCGCTCTCAGGACGTTCCGCAGGTTGCCCGCGTTTGGCACTCGCGGTGGGTGGAGCAGCGTGCGCAGCCGCCTTGTTCTCGGCTGCCTTATTTTCGGCAGAGCGACTTGCAGCAGCTTTATTCGCGTTCGCTTTCTGCTCGTTTGCTCGAGCTGCAGCTGCCTTCTCAGCCGCCTGGTTTTCTTTTGCCCGAGCCGCAGCCGCCTTATTCTCGGCTGCCTTGTTCTCAGCGGCGCGATTGGCAGCGGCCTTATTCGCGTTCGCCTTCTGCTCGTTTGCTCGCGCTGCAGCAGCTTCTTTCTCAGCCGCCTGGTTTTCTTTTGCCCGAGCCGCAGCTGCCTTATTCTCGGCTGCCTTATTCTCAGCGGCCCGATTGGCCGCGGTTTTATTAGCGTTCGCCTTCTGCTCGTTTGCTCGCGCTGCAGCTGACTTCTCAGCCGCCTGGTTTTCTTTTGCCCGAGCTGCAGCTGCCTTACTCTCAGCTGTCTTGTTTTGGGCGGCACGATTTGAAGCCGTTTTGTTCTCCGCTGCTTTGTTCTCATTCGCACGAGTTGCGGCTGCCTTGTTTGCGGCCCTGTTTTCCTTTGTGCTCGCTGGAGACTGCTTATTCGCGCTTGTCTTGTTCTCGGTCGTCGCGCCCTTAGCTGCCATCACACCCGTTCCGGTGAACTCCCCCGGTTTGGAAGTTGCAGCCACTGGCGGGTGGCCATGGTTAACCGATGCCAATTGGGCCCGGTTCGCTCTGGCAGCCTGCTGCTGTCGCGCTTGAAGTGCAGTCGGCGGTGTATGTTTACCGCGAGCTGCCGTTTCTTGTTGCGCCGTCGGGCGCGCTGTAGTGCCGCCTGGACCGCCGTTGTAGCTCACGCGATTCACGGTGGTATTGTTGACGATGGTCTTGTTATAAACGTTAGTAATGTTCGTCGTGCTGACGTTGTTTACGGAGCGGTTGTAATAGAACTGCCGATTGTTCCAGTATCCACCCTGATAGCCGACCCCGGTATAGCCGTAGCCGTAAACGATTCCGCCGTAGAAACCGACCTGCGGCCCCCAATAACCCGCGTTCCAAACGTAACCACCATTGCCAAAAGCCCAATAGCCAGGAGTCCACAACAGACCGGCTGCTGGAGCCTCTACCCAGGTTCCGGGCACCCAGTAATAGCCAGCAGCACTGTAAGCCCAGTACCCCGGCGTCCAGATATAACCGGGGGCGGGACAAACGGGCTGCTCGTATACGGGAAGGGCGGGCGGGGCGATGTTGATCGATACCGCGATCTGCGCCTGAGCCGCGGCGGATAGAGCCAGCATTATGAACGCGAACGCCAGCGCACGAATGAAGCGAATACTTTGCATGGTTTCCTTTCGCCTGATCCCTCGTTCTCCCAACGTGGCGCTGCGATGGGTTGCGTGGACCAAGGGCCGAATATTTATGAGGGCCCACCAACATTGAGCCCGCTTGGTTTTGAGCAATCCGAGGGTTGCGCGGTTGTAATCGAAGCATGCTTAGACACCCTACAGCGGGCTTTCAGATACCGTATTCGGATCCTAGAATTACCCTGAGCCACTGCACGGATCCGGTGGCGCGGGCAGTTATGCAAAGAAGAACGCCTAACCCACAGCGTTTGCAAGTCCCGATGTAGGCATGTCATCGGGTTCCGACGACCGTAGTTGAGAAACCTGCCCGACGGGACAGGGATAGCGATCACACTCCCAACCGAGGCTGCCAAACCCCGCCAGCAGCAAGGATTTCCAGTGACCCACGGATTGAGACCCGTCATTTGTGGCCGCGACACAGCAAAATGTTGCGCATTGACACATGGCTGGCCCAGAGCGACAATCCGTGATTCGCCCGGCTATACGAGGCCAATTTAGTTCTGGATGGTGGGCAGTATGAGGCAACTTGGTTTATCGAAAACGATAGGGATCGTGTCTGCGCTTTTTGCAGCGACGGCGCTTGCCTCGTCTGCTCAGATCTTTAAGACTGTGGCTAGTTTCGACGGGGCTAACGGCGCTACTGCTTACGCTGGCCTAGTGCAAGCCACCGACGGGAACTTCTGGGGGACAACCTATGATGGTGGGACAAACAACTCAGATTGCGCCCCTTCCGGCTGTGGCACGGCCTTCAAAATCACCCCGAAGGGCAAGTTGATCAAGCTTTACAGCTTTTGCTCCCACACAAACTGCACCGACGGCAGTCAGCCTTACGCGGGGCTGGTGCAGGCCATTGGCGGGAATTTCTACGGAACAACGCAACAAGGTGGCAACAACGCGTGCAGCGGAGGTTGTGGCACAGTCTTCAGAGTCACGCGCGGGGACAAACTGACCACGCTGCACAGCTTCGATGGCACGGACGGTTACAGCCCCAACGCCGGCTTGCTGCAAGCCACAGACGGGAACTTCTACGGGACCACAACCCAGCGCGGAGCCACCACCAGCGGCACGGTCTTCAAAATTACTCCTAGCGGCAAGCTGACCACGCTTTACTACTTTTGCTCTAAGACAAACTGCACTGACGGCGCCGACCCTTGGGGAGGGTTGGTGCAAGGCACCGACGGAAACTTATATGGGACGACGGCCGAAGGCGGAACACACATCTGCAAGACCCGAGGCCAAGAGAAGATCGGATGTGGCACCGTCTTCAAAATCACCACCCAGGGTAAGCTGACCACGCTTCACAACTTTTGCTCCCAGACGAACTGCGCCGATGGCTACGATTCCTTGGCTGGGTTGGTTCAAGCCGCCGACGGCAACTTCTATGGGACAGCGGCCGAGGGTGGGGCCAATACAAGCGGTACAATCTTCAAAATCACGGCCGGAGGCAAGCTGACCACGCTTTACAGCTTTTGCTCCCAGACGAACTGCGCTGACGGCGCTACTCCTTATGCTGGATTGGTGCAAGCCACCGACGGGAACTTCTACGGGACAACTAGGTTTGGCGGGGCCAACAACAGTGGCGCGGTCTTCAAAATCACCCCATCGGGTAAGCAGACGACGCTTTACAGCTTTTGCTCCCAGACAAACTGCGCTGACGGTGAGTTTCCTCAAGCGGGGCCAGTGCAAGCCACCGACGGCAAGTTCTACGGGACGACCTCCGAAGGTGGGGCTAACATGAGCGGCACGGTCTTCAGCTTGTCTGTGGGACTCGGTCCGTTCGTGGAAACCCGTCCCACATCCGGCGAGGTGGGGAACACGGTCATTATTTTGGGGACGAACCTGACTGGCGCTACCAGCGTTACATTTGATGGCACGCCGGCGGAATTCAAAGTCATATCAGGTTCGGAAGTCACGACGAAGGTTCCAAACGGCGCGACCACGGGCAAGGTTAAGGTAAAAACGCCCGGTGGAACGCTTGCTAGCAACGTGGTCTTCCGGGTGACGAAGTGACACATTGACCGGTTCGGAATTAAAGAATATAGCCGCCTGATGCCCAGGCGGCTTTTCTTGTGCCGCAATTCGACAACCGCTCGCGGCCTCCTTGGTAAGCACTCGACAACTTTCGGTGGTTGATCACTTTGGCACGACGAGAGTGCCGTTGGTGATAAGTTTCGAATCCACTATGCCGATCTCGACCCGGCGGTTAGCAGCACGCGCCTGTTCGCTGTCGCCCGGAACGCGCGGGTCCGATTTACCAAAACCTTTGGTGCTCAGGATTGTCGTGGGAATTCCGGTCTGCACCAGGAAGTCGCGGACAGCTTCGGCGCGACGCTGTGAAAGTTGCAAGTTGTATGTCTGCGTACCGATGTCGTCCGTATATCCATAGACAGCAATCGTGTATCCCTTGAGCGTCATCAGTATCCCGGCGATGCGATTAAGGATGTCGCGATATTCCGGTTTAATGTTTGCCTTATCGAAGTCGAAGCGAATCGACTTGCTGTCCAGCGTCATCACCAGGCCCATGGCAGTGCGACGCGTTTCGGCGATTTGTCCGAGAGCCTCTTGCAGCTGGGTAAGTTCCGCCTCTCGCTCCTGCCGATATTGCTCAGCCTGCTGTGTGGCTTGATCTGCCTTTTGCTGCTCGGCGGCGGCCTGCTGCCGCGCAAGTTGCGCCTGTGCCTCCGAGTTCGATTGATCCTGCTTCGCTAAGTCGCGCTGCTGAGCGGCTGCCTGTGCGTTCGCAGCCGCTTGCGAAGCCTGCTGAGCCAATGTCTGCGATTGCTGCTGCGTGCGCACGACCAACTGGCTTAAACCTTCCGTCTGCTGGCTGAGCCGTGCCACCTCGCGCTCCAAGCGGCGGACCGAGATTAGATAAACAGACCCAAGAGCCAAGCTGAGCGCGATTGCGATCACTCCCAGAGCGAGCGCTAACCTCCCTTGAGACTTACCAGATGCATCCCTAAGTCCACGCTCGTCCGGCTTCAGCGCCTCGCGTGAAGAGTCCATCATTTGGCAATCTTAGCGTGGAATTCTAGCTTGAGGCAAAACGAGATAGCTCACAGATTGTCGCCAAAGCTGCATGAGCCGCAAGCGCATGCCAGGCGCTTTTCGTTTTGTTGTCGGCGTCGTTCGCGGCTGGTTGCAGTGAGCTCCATGCGTGGCTCCGTGGACCGAGCGCAGGCACGAATGCGGTATAGTAGACCCGTGCTCGTGGATGTCCTCGCTTGTTTTGGATGACAACGCAGAAACATGGACTCGCAGAGATATCTACGCAGCGATCAATTCATCTAGAAGACGCGTCAAACGACGATGATTTTGGCAGGCGATGTCGGCGGGACAAAGTGCAGCCTCGGGTTGTTCGCCAAGAATGGACCATACCTTCGTTCGGTGTTCCAGAGCCGGCTTGCCACCCGCGACTACTCCGGATTCGAGGATCTGATCGGCGACTTTCTCGAACGAGCGGCTGGTCCCAACAGAAGCGGGCGTGGACAGGAAATTGAGGCGGCAGGCTTCGGTTCAGCCGGAGTAGTTGTCGACGGATACCTTCATGCCAGGAATCTTCCCTGGGTGCTGAACGGATCGGCACTGGCGCAAAAGCTCCATTTGGACAAAATAGTTTTACTGAATGATCTCACGGCGACTGCTCTCAGTCTGGACCGGCTCGGTTCGAATGACTTCGCGATCTTGAATCAAGGAACACCTGAACATAATGCCACGAAGGCAGTCATTGCTGCGGGAACTGGCTTAGGCGAGGCCATTCTCTTCTGGGATGGCGAGCAATATCGAGTCGCCGCATCGGAAGGTGGACAGGCAGATTTTGCGCCCCATAACGAACTCGAGATTCAACTGCTCACCCATCTGAACGAGCAGTTGGCCCACGTCTCGTGCGAAGAGATTATTTCCGGCCGGGGCTTCCTTAGGATTCACGAATTTCTGGATCCTTCATTGCGCCATCCATCCTTCGATTCGCCGGAAGGGGATGCAGCCAAAGAAATCACCGAGCGAGGATTGGCGCAATCTTGCCCGGTGTGCGTCGAAACCATGCGAGTGTGGATCGAGGCCTATGGCGCTGAGGCCGGAAATATGGGGCTACGAACCCTTGCTCTTGGCGGAGTCTACATAGCAGGTGGTATCGCTCCAAAAATCCTGTCGAAACTTCGCGACGGCGTTTTTCTGCGTGCTTTTTGCGGGAAGGGCAAATTTGCGTCAGTGCTATCCCGAATTCCACTTTCGGTTGTCGTTAACGAAGATGCTCCGGTCTGGGGAGCCGCTTACCAGGCACTCAGCGAAGGCGACATCTAGCGGCCCACTTCTAACGAAACCTTCGGACCAATAAATTGTAACGATCCGATCGATACAGACCCAGCACATAGAGCGTCGCTTTTCCCTGAGTGGAATAAATAACCTGGCGAATGCGAAGCAGCGGATGCCCGCGTGGAACCTGGAGAAGGCTTGCCGTCGTGGATTCGGCGGCGGCCGCGTCAGCTTCTTCATCGGCGTAGGCCAACTGAATTCCGTAGTCGCGCTCCAGAATGGAAAACAGGGATCCGCGCGCAAACGATGCACGCGTGAGGCGGCTGAAGTCCTGAGCGGGCCAGTAACAGGTTTCCAATGCGAATGGTTGGTCAGCTCCCAGCCGCAAACGCGATAGTTTGCTCAGTGCGGTGTTATCCGCCAAGCCAAGACGTGCCGCAACCGCCTGTTCGGTATCAACTACGCTGAACGACAGAACCCTTGAGCAAGCGGTCAAATTTCGACCTGCCATCAATTCGTTGAAGCCCATCAGCTTGTTGAAGTGAATCTTGGGCGGCGCCACAAACGTTCCCGAGCCGCGTCGCCGTTGGACCACGCCCTCGCGCTCCAGCGCCGTCAAGGCATGGCGCGCGGTCATTAGACTCACGTGGTGGATCTTGGCAAGTTCTCGCTCGGACTCGACCGCGTCGCCTGGCTTTAAATCTCCCCTCTCAATCCGCTTCAATATAGTCGCCTGAATTCTCCTGTACGCAGGCGTTCCGTCGCGATGGTTGTCTGTCATGAATGCTCTCCGGAGTCATTCGGCTGAGAAGGTCATGGACTTTATAACACGCTTGCGGCTCCCAACAAGCGGAAACTCGTCCCGCTCGTTTTCAACATCTGCTATAGAGCTAGGCAACCCGATAGGAACGCTTCCGCCGACACTACAGTACCGCTATTCTCCCAATTGTGCTATAGAGCTTACTTCCCTATGCTATAGAGCAGATGGTCTCTTCCTGATACCTCCACCTTAGCCTCGCCGTGGAAATGCTCTAGAACTCCGCGACACATCATAGCGCAAAAGCTTGCCTCTAGAGGAAGGATATTCCGTTTTGTGGATGCTCAAGTTCTTAGTTTTCCACAGGGATTGCCACCTGCCAGTCCGGGCAAAGCGATCCTGCTAACAATGTGCTATAGATCAATCAGATTATTGACAACAATAAAAAAATTAACATTCTTTTCACTTTTCGCTTGACGATTACATTCCATCTACTATATAGCATTTGCCAGTCCCATTTTGTTGGTGTGTGTAACGTTCAGGTTCTCAAGCTTGGCATTTGAATTCAGGATGTTCTCTGCGGAGGTTTGGCGATGCATAAGTCGATAAGAGTTGGACTTGCCCTTTTGCTATTGATCGGACTCCTTGGGGTGATCGAGACAGCGTGGGGACAGGAAGTCACCGCCGCAATTGTGGGCTCGGTTGTAGATCCGAGCGGTGCACCGATAAAGGGCGCTGCGGTTGTCGCTCGTGACACGGAGCGTGGTGTTCTTTACACGGCCCAGACCAACGATGCTGGTGCCTTCAACTTACAGCACCTTCCTATTGGGACCTACGGGGTGAAAGCGACCGCGCCGGGATTTGACACTGCAGTTCATGCGCCCTTTACGCTGGCGCTCAACCAGACGGCACGTCTCGACTTCCAGATGAGGATCGGCAAGGTCTCGGAGACTCTGGAAGTGAGCAGTTCTGCGCCGATCCTGCAGACGGAAAATGCCCAGGTGAATAACATCATCGATTCCAGAACCGCCGACAATCTGCCACTGGAAACCCGGAACTATGTGCAGTTGACCTTGCTTTCTGCTGGCGCCGTCTCGGTCGATCCCCATGGCATGAATCTCGGATCCAACACCGCCGAGGAATCTGGACGTCCCTATATCAACGGGAACCGCGAGCAGGCCAACAACTTCCTGCTGGACGGCATCGATAACAATCAGGTATCGGATAATCTGCTTGGCTTCACACCCTCTCCCGATGCCATCGGAGAGTTCAATATCATTACTCAGAATGCTTCCGCGGAATTCGGCAACTACAACGGCGGAATCGTCAATGCCACAATTAAGTCGGGCACCAACCGGTACCACGGAGATGTTTTTGAATACTTTCGCAACGATTTTTTCAACGCCAACCAGTGGCAGAATGGGTTAACGGCCGGTACTCCGACCGGTGTCCTGCCGACGCCAAAATTGCGCTGGAATATGTTTGGCGGCACCCTCGGTGGTCCCATCATAAAGAACAAGCTGTTCTTCTTCGCGGATTACCAGGGCGGGCGCCTGGACCACCCCGCATCCTCCAGCACCATTACCGTGCTCACCCCCGCCGAAATCGGGGGCAACTTCAGCGCTCTGAGCGCTCCGCTCTACAATCCCTGCGCCGCTGGCACCGGCGGAACATCCGGCGCTCCCTGTACGATCCTGGCTCCTTCTGCCAGGACACCGTTTCCCGGCAACATTATTCCGGCAAACATGCTGAATCCGGCATTTACATCCCTGGTCACGAATGCGCTGTATCCAAAAGCGGTGGCCACGCTCCCCAACGGATTTGGGCAAGCGGTCAACATCATAGACCAGCAATACAACTCCGACCAGGGCGACCTCAAGCTCGACTACAACGCATCCGAGAAGGATCACATCTCCTTCCGCTATTCCAAGGGCAATCAGTACGATCCTCTGGTTAACTCCCAGCCCCTCTTGGGCAACATGGTGAACGAAGCCTATCTACAGGCAGGTGTCATCAGCTGGACTCACGCGTTTTCATCCAATCTGCTCAACGAAGCTCGTTTCGGAAAAAACTACGTCAAACTTCCCCACGGTCTGACCACGTTCGACCCGTCTGTGGGAGCCTTGGGGAATAGTATTGGCTTGCTGAATGGCAATCCTACCGGAGTGGATGGTCTTCCAGAGTTTGGTTTTGGCGGCGGTTCGATTACCAACATTACTTCGGGGACGCTGCAAAATCTCGGATCCGCGAGCGTTACAGAGAAGTTTTCTTCCACCGTGACCCAGTTTGACGATGTCCTCAGTTACACGCACGGCCGGCACGTGATCAAGGCCGGCTACCAGATGAATCGTTACAACATCAACGTTTTTTACAGCGGCAATAGCGGTGAACTGGGTGCCATACTCTTCGGTGACGGCCCCGGCGGCAACTATTCGGGGAACGGCACTACCAACAGCGGCGACCCATCCGCCGATTGGGCCCTTGGTATTCCAGAAGACGTGGGCCGCGGCACCAATTCCGGAGAATGGCATCAGCGCGACTGGCTGTTCGCCGGGTTTGTCCAAGACGACTGGCGGGTGACGCACAACCTGACCTTGAACATCGGTCTTCGATATGAAGCCCGTACGCCTTGGGTCGAAATGAATAATCGCCAGGTCGGAGTGAATATCGATACGGGCGCGCTGGAATTCATCGGCAACACGCCTGTACCTGCGGGCGTTGTGGGAAGCAACGGTTTCAGCCGTAGTCTTTATAAGACCACCTACGGAAGACCGGACTACCAACCTCGTCTCGGCTTCGCCTGGAGCCCAGGCGAGTCAAACAAAACTGTGATTCGCGGCGCCTTCACTGTCTCGTCTTACCTGGAAGGCACTGGCACTAATTTGCGCCTTCCGCAGAATCCTCCTTATACAGCTCCGCAGGTTGAAGCCAACAACGTGGCTACCGGCGGATCATTTAGCACCGAGAATGCTTTTAGTATCGCTGCACCCGCCTCTGACCCTTTCATCGGCGCCACGATGCTGGCTTGGAACGGCACTGTGCAACCTGCCGTCGCAAATCAGTGGAACCTCTCGGTGCAGCGCGAGCTTGCCAACAGTACGACTCTTCAGGTCGGCTACGTCGGGCAGAGCACGACTCACCTGATGGTTCCTGAGTGGCTGGCACAAGGCTTTCTGCAGCCGAATGGCACAGTCACGTATCCCTTGATTGGAGGCCAAAATCCGACAGGAACGGTCATTAATGGCATTACCACCACAACACCGACGTTTGGTCCCAACGGATTCGGCAATGTGAAGAACACTGCCTCCGTCGGCAACATGAACTATAACGCGCTGCAGGTGGTGCTGCAGAAGCGATATACCCACGGACTCGAGGGCCAGGTTTCGTATACCTACGAAAAGTGCATGACCAACGACGACGGTTATTACGGTACCTGGGGCACGACCACTCAGGCCGCACCCTCCGGTAACTACTGGCAAAACCTGTACAACCCCGCTGGCGATTACGCACGATGCTATTGGGATTCGACCCACATTATCAGCGCATACGCCGTGTATGAGTTGCCCTTCGGCCGAGGTAAACAATTTGGGCACGACATGCCGACGGCCGCGAACGCCGTGGTCGGCAACTGGTCGATCAACCCGATTGTTTCCTGGCACACCGGCTTCCCACTCACTATCTCTGGAGGCAACAGCTCCGGAACCAACAGCCCGGAGAATCGTCCCAACTGCAATGGCCCTGTGAGCTATCCCAAGACGGTAAGCGTCCAGGGTATGCAGTGGTTTAGTCCAAGTGCATTCTCCCAGCCTGCACCCGGCACATTTGGAAATTGTCCGGCTCAAGGCCCGGTGATTGGGCCGGGATATGCTGATGTTGACATCAGCATGCAGAAGAATTTTCCGATTACAGAAACCATGAAAGTCCAGTTTCGTACTGACTTCCTGAACGCGTTTAATCATCCGAACTTCGCGGTGCCGAACTTTAGCTTCGGAACTCCGACTTTCGGTGTCATCAACTCGAGCCAGGATGCTCGGCAGTTGCAGTTTGCTCTGAAGTTCTACTTCTGAGCTAAGCGTTGTACCATGGGGCAGGCGCTTCTCCCCAGCGTCTGCCCTCTTTATGTGTAGATTTCGTCATCGTATTCTCGGCTTTATCTTACTCTTGGGATCCGCTCCGACCTGGTTAGCGGCCCAGGCTTCCAAAAAGCCGGCTGCTGTGGATGTCGCCTCCTCAGCTCAGCGAGCTTTGAACCTCGCCCAATCTGGCAACTGCAAAGAAGCGCTGCCGCTTTTGAAGCAGGCAATGCCGCACCCAGGGGACAAGGAGCTCAAACGCAGCGTCGGCTTTGCTGGCGTGCGTTGCGCGATGTTCGCCGATCAGCCGGATGTGGCGGAAGATTTTCTTCGGTTCTTGAATCGAGAGTTCCCTCACGATCCTGATGTTCTCTATCTCTCTGTCCATACCTTCTCGGATCTATCGAGCCGAGCCGCCGCTGAACTGGCCACCACTGCGCCCAAGTCTCCGCAGGGACTTGAGCTCCAAGCCGAGGCCCTCGAATCACAAGGGAAATGGGAAGAGGCTGCCAAGGAATATCGCTTGATCCTGGAGCAAAACCCGCGTATGCCTGGCATTCATTTCCGCATCGGGCGGTTATTGCTCTCCAAGCCCAATCCCAGCCCGACTGTCGCCGAAGAAGCGAAAAAAGAGATGCAGCAGGAGATCGAGATCGATCCTTCGAACGCGGGCGCCGAATACGTCCTGGGCGCGCTGGCGCAACAAAACCAGCAATGGGACGAGGCAATAGGCCACTTTTCGCGCGCTGCCAAACTGGATCCAACTTTCGGCGACGCCTTCGTAGGACTCGGAGCTTGTCTCGGCTCGGCCAAGCGGTACGCGGAGTCGATTGCACCTCTGGAGAATGCCATCAAACTCGAGCCGGAGAATCCTGCCCCGCACTATTTGCTCGCAATCGCATACAACCGCACCGGCCGTAAGGAAGACGGCGACAAGCAATTTGCCATTCAAAGACAGTTGACCCAGAAAGGTGCCGCGGGAGAAGACAATCCACAGTCGCAGGCGAAACCAAACTAGTGTAGGGGCCGTAGAATAGCATCCGAAGACTAAACAGTGACTTCGTTGCCGAATCCAAGAACATTCCTTTTCTCTCGACGCAGCTTTCTGCGTGGCCTTGCAACAAGTCTCGCTCTACCGTCTTTTTATCAACTTGCCCGAGCGCTACCCGAAGCTGCTTATCCCTTCGAGGAAGTTCTTCCAACAGCGAGTGGCATCACCTGGAAGCACACCGCGGGAAAATCCCCGCAGAAGTATCTGCCAGAGACCACAGGCGCAGGTTGCGCTTTTCTCGACTATGACAACGATGGTTGGATGGACATTTACCTGGTCAACAGCGGGGCTTGTGATTTCTTCAATCCGAATCCGACTCTGCGCAATGCTTTGTATCGAAACAATCGCGATGGAACCTTTACGGACGTAACCGAGAAGGCTGGCGTGACCGCCGGTGGTTATGGCCAGGGCGTAGCCGTGGGCGACTACGATGGAGACGGCTTTCCCGATCTGTACGTCACTCAATATGGTCGAAGCATCCTCTATCACAACAACGGCGACGGCACTTTCACCGATGTGACCGAAAAAGCCGGCGTCGCCGCGCCGGGATGGTCTTCCAGCGCGGTTTGGTTCGACTACGACAATGACGGACGCCTCGACCTGTTTGTCTGCCGATTCGTGGACTTTGATAAATCAAAGAACTTGCCCTGTGCCGCCGGCGATAGCCCCGGATATTGTGTTCCGCGCCTTTACAAGCCAATGCCTAGTTGGCTGTTTCACAATAATGGCGACGGTACATTCACCGACGTCAGCAAGGCTTCAGGGATTGGCAACCACTTGGGCAAAGCGTGGGGAGTGGTTGCAACCGACATCAACAACGATGGCCGTATGGACCTCTTTGTTGCCAACGATACCGTGCAGAACTTTCTGTACGCCAACCGCGGCGACGGAAAATTCGAGGAAATCGGTGCGCAGGCCGGAGTCGCATACAGCGAGGCTGGTCGCCCACGCTCCGGCATGGGCCTTGACTCCGCAGATTTCAACGAGGATGGCTGGATGGATCTCTTCGTTGCCAACATCGACCACGAAATGTATTCGTTGTACAAAAATAACGGCGACGAGACCTTTGACGATCAAGCCGGTCCCACTGGGATTGCGACCGCGACCCGGCTGATGAGTGGCTGGGGTCTCAAGTTCTTCGACTATGACAATGACGGCAATCTTGACCTGTTTCTAGCTAACGGCAATCCCGATGACTTAATCCAGGTCGTTCGCAAAGACGTGGGCTACCAGGAACCGATGCTTCTGTTTCACGGCACTGGTAAAAGCTTTCAGAACGTAAGCGCGGAGAGCGGTCCCGTTTTCGCAAGACCTCTGTCGGCCCGTGGAATGGCAATCGGCGACTTCGATAATGACGGCGCAGTGGATGTGCTGATCTCGGTCAACGACGGTGCGCCGATTCTGCTGCGAAACAACGCGGCCAAGCAACGTCATTGGCTGGGCCTCAACCTGGTTGGCACAAAATCGAACCGGGACGCGATCGGCGCGCGGATCACCTATCAGGCCGGCGATCTGAAACGTCACCGCATGAAAGTTGGTGGTGGCAGCTTCCTCTCTTCGCATGATCCCCGCATCGTGCTCGGTTTGGGCGAACGAACGAAGATCGACTGGCTCGAAATCAAGTGGCCCTTGCCCGGCGGTGCTACCGAACGCTTCACGGATCTTCCCATCGATCGCTACATCACCATCGTCGAGGGCCATCCGAAATGGAAGTGACGGCGATTGTGCCGTCTTGAATGCGCCGTTGGCCAGCCGACATGAATCTTGATTTCAAATTGGTCGTGATCACAACGCTTCTTCTGGTCGCGGAAGTTGCGAGTCAGAACCGTACTCTGCAGACGAAGCCATCGACAAGTTCGTCCCCGACGCCGAATCCTCGCGACAATTATGTTGGTGATGATGCCTGCCGCAGCTGTCATCAAGACAAGGTCGAAACCTTCCACCGTACCGCGCATTATCTGACGTCAAGGCTTCCTGATAAAGATTCGATTCTGGGCAACTTCAACGCGGACGCGAATGTTCTCAAGACTTCGAATCCCGATTTGTATTTTCGAATGGAAGCACGAGACGGCAGCTTTTTCCAGACGGCTGTGCAGGGACAACCACCTTACACAACATCTCGCACCGAGCGCTTCGGTCTGGTAGTTGGATCGGGGGGCAAGGGACAAACTTTCTTGTTCTGGAAAGCCGATCTCCTTTTTCAATTGCCCGTTTCCTACTGGAAGGAGATTGGCTGGGTAAACAGCCCCGGCTATCGCGACGGCGTGGCATACTTCGATCGACCAGTGATTCCACGCTGCCTTGAATGCCATGGAACTTATTTCGAGTCACTCGCGCCTCCCCAAAATCGGTACAGCCAGACCGGGTTCGTCGTCGGCATCACTTGTGAAAAGTGTCACGGACCTGGACGGGCACACGTTCAACGCTTCAATTCGAAATCCGCGGAAGCTTCACCCGGCTCCGCCATCCTCAATCCAGCACGATTCTCACGCGACCGGCAGATGGATCTTTGCGCCTGGTGCCACGCGGGACATGGCGAACCGCTTCTGGCGACATTCTCCTACGTTCCCGGCGAGCCTCTGGACAAATATATAGAGTTGCCACAACCCGACCCGGAAGCCCCGGTGGATGTCCACGGAAGCCAAGTAGAACTGCTGAAGAGAAGCCGCTGCTTTCAGTCATCGACCATGACTTGTCTGACCTGTCACGATATTCATGCAACGCAGAAAGATCCGGCGGCATTCTCCGTGCATTGTCTGCAGTGCCATAAAGCCGAAAGCCATCCAAAGATCGAACAGCCAATTGTGAACAACTGCGTTGATTGCCATATGCCAAAACAGAAGACCAACCTCATCGTTTTTAACTGGAATGGCCGGAAAGTAAGCCCTGAAGTGCGCAATCATTGGATCAAGGTTTATCCAAATACCAGTGCTCCGGCGCTTGAAGAACGAAACGAAAAACCATAAGTCGGTGCTCTATTCCCATAGGAATGCCGGCTCGCTGGAGCGTACTTCCAGCGCAAAGCTATGCTTGACCTCGTTCCACTTTACGTTAGTAGCTATTTTGTTATAGTTACTATCATATTTTCGGGTATGTTGCGTTAAGGTGACAGACCCTTTAAGCCATGCAGGAGGAAAAGTGGCCATGTCTAGCGTCTTTCCAGCCCGGACAGAGATTGCGGGGCAGCCGCCTGAAGTCGGACTGCGGGAACGGAAGAAAGCCCGCTTGCGGCGACAGATCATCGACACCTCGATCAAGCTGTTCCGCAAGCGTGGGTACGAGGCCACGCGGATCGACGACATCGTGCAGGCACTTGAGATCAGCCAGCCTACATTTTTTCGATATTTTCCAACCAAAGATGCGGTTCTACGGGAAGTTGGAGAACGCGGGTACGCTTGTATTTGCGAAAGGCTTCGTTCGGAGGTTTCGAGCAAGGCACACACCAGCGAGCGCCTGCGTCGGCTCTACGTAACCATGGCACGGGAAGTGGAAGCCGACCGGCAACTGTGGCAAGCGGTGGTATTGTCGGGCGCGATGGATCCAGTGCGATCCGCAGAACTGCGGGGGCAGGAGGAGGCTGCCGTCCGTCTGTTGCGGGAAATTCTGATGCAAGGGCAGAAGCGAGGCGAGGTGACGCGTACGTTTCCAGTCGTCCATCTCGCCGAGTTTATGGAGGGGCTTTACAACACTGTCGTACGGCAATGGGCCGTTGATCTGACCGGTCCGCACAAACTTACCGAGCGGGTGACGAGCGCGGTGGAGTTCTTCTTGCGCGGCATCCAGCCCTAGGCTTCTGATTATCGCTCCGATATTCACTGAGTGAGTGGCGTCGTCAGAGAGGAAACACGATGAAGGCCGCCGTTCTGCACGAATTCAAGACGCCCTTGGCATTTGAGGAAGTAGCCCGGCCGGTGGCTGGCGCCGACGAAGTCTTGATCGAGGTAGAGGTATGCGGCGTGTGCCATTCCGATCTGCACGTGGCCGATGGTGACTGGACGCAACTCGCTGGCATTGTGAAGAAGCCGCTGATCCTGGGACATGAGATCGTAGGCCGGGTAGTAGAGCGTGGCCCGGCGGTGCAGAGTGCCCAGGTGGGGGAGCGGGTTGGCATACCGTGGATTCAGTGGACTTGCGGGCAATGTGAATTTTGCCGCGAAGGCAGCGAGAATCTGTGCGCGCGCCAGCGGATTACGGGCGTGATGGTGGATGGTGGATATGCGGAATATGCCAAGGCCCCCGCCAGCCACGTGGTCAGGATTCCTGAAACTCTCTCCTCCGAGCAGGCGGCACCACTTCTTTGTGCGGGAGTCACAGTTCATCGCGCCCTGAAGCAGGCGAACCTTCGCGCCGGGCAGCGTTTGGCGGTTTTCGGTGTGGGCGGACTTGGCCACATCGCGGTGCAGATCGCTCGCGCCGCGGGAGCGGAAGTAACAGCAGTCGATGTCTCCGAAGAAAAACTCGCGCTAGCGAAGTCGTTAGGAGCGGTACGAACCCTAAACGCCGCGACGAATAACGTGGTGAAGGAAGTGCGCGGCTTCGGCGGCGTGCATGTCGCGCTCGTCACTTCGGCGGCCAAGTCCGCTTATGACATGGCATTCTACTGTGTGCGGCCGACGGGGACGCTACTCGCCGTGGGCTTACCCGCCAATGACATTTCGTTTCCGCCGATTCTTATGACGGCCGGCGAGATTCAGATCAAAGCTTCCGCCGTGGGCACCCGCGAAGATCTGCGCGAGATTCTAGTCCTGGGAGCAGCTGGGACCGTCCATTGTCAGGTGACGACGCGCCCGTTCGCCGAGGTTCAGGAAGTTTTGGGACAATTGAGCCGCGGCGAGGTGTCGGGACGGGCTGTGCTCCGCTTGCGCGGCTAGTAGCAGACCGTGACAGTCTGAAATTGGATCACTTATGTTTGACGTTAGCGACTTTAATATGATATTAACTATCACTTTTGTGGAGCTTTGACACGAGAGGCCGTTTTGAGCATGAATGTCAAACAGCTTTTCGATCTGACCGGCCGCGTTGCCATTGTGTCGGGTGGCTCCATGGGCCTGGGACGTCAGATGGCCGAGGGTCTGGCCGAGATGGGGGCGAATCTGGTGCTTTGCGCCCGCAAAAAGGACCGCTGCGAAGAGGCTGCGAATGCTCTGCGCAGCCTGGGCGTTCAGACTCTTGCGTTGGAATGCGATGTCAAAGACAAGGCCGCGATTCACCAAGTCGTGGATGACGCACTCGCCAGGTTCGGCCGCATCGACATTCTAGTTAATAACGCTGGCGCGTCGTGGGGAGCGCCGGTGGAAGAAATGACACTCGAGCAGTGGGACAAAGTGCTCTCCACCAACTTGACCGGCACCTTCCTGTTTTGTCAGGCCGTGGGCAAGGCCATGATCGCGCAGGGATCAGGCAAGATTATTAACATTGCGTCGGTGGCGGGTCTGGGCGGAGCATCGTCGGAGTTGCAGGCAATCGGCTACCACGCGAGCAAAGGCGGAGTGATCGCCTTCACCAAGGATTTGGCATGCAAGTGGGCGCCGCATAACATTCAGGTCAATGCCATCGCCCCAGGATGGTTTCCAACGCATATGTCGGGATGGATCATCGAACACCGTAAGGATTCCCTGCTCGCGAAGATTCCGCTGGGCCGCTTCGGCGGCGACCACGACCTGAAAGGCGCGGCAGTATTCCTGGCGTCGGAGGCTTCGGCGTACGTGACCGGGCACGTGCTGGTCGTCGATGGAGGCCAGACCGCCTGGTAAGGCTTTCATGAATCTTCCCCTGACGCCAGTGCGATTTCTTCGCTACTCAGAAGAGCAGTTTCCTCGCAAGACAGCGGTGGTGTGTCAGGACCAGCGATTCACGTATGCCGAGTTTGGCGATCGCGTGCGGCGTCTCGCGGGCGCGTTACGCGAGGCCGGATTGAAGACAGGCGATCGCGTGGCATTTCTCAGCCTGAACTGCCATCGGCTGCTCGAAGCCTATTTCGGGGTCCTCGAATCAGGTTGTGTGTTGCTTCCGCTCAATATTCGCTTAGCAGCATCGGAGCTTACCTACATCCTGAACCATTCGGGGACATCCGTGTTGTTCGTGGAACAGGAGTTTGTCGGTCTCGTGGATTCGTTTCGGGGAGACCTACGCACAGTGCGTTCATTCCATCAACTCGATGGGATTCCTCAGGCAGGTTGGCTCTCAGATCAAACTTACGAGCACATGCTGGCCTCTGCCAAACCGTACCGCGAAGAGCTGATGACGTTTGATGAGAACTCCATCGCAGAGATGTTTTACACCAGCGGAACCAGCGCCAGCCCCAAGGGTGTGATGCTGACGCACCGCAACGTGTACATGTATGCGATGAACATCGCCTTGCACCATCACACCCGCTTTGAAGACGTGCTGTTGCATACGATCCCTTTGTTTCACGCCAACGGTTGGGGAGCTGCTCATACCATCACATTCATGGGAGGAACCCATGTCATGCTTCCGCGCTTCGTGCCGGAGGAAGTTTTTCGACTGGTGGAGCGGGAACGGGTGAGTGAGCTGAGTCTGGTTCCAATTATGGCCATGGCGCTGGTGAACTCGTCTGCGCGTTCCAAGTACGACCTGAGCAGCGTGCAGTGGTCGGTGATTGGCGGTGCGGCGTCTTCTCCGACTCTTATCCGCGATGTGGAGACGACTCTAGGATTCAAATGCTATTCGGGATACGGGCTGACAGAATGCTCACCCTCCTTGTCCACCGCTGAACTCAAACCCGGCATGCAGTGCGCCCCCGAAGAGCGTTACGTACTGCAGTCCATGACCGGATATGCCTTTCCCGGGTGTGAACTTCGAGTGGTCGACGCCCAAGACAACGATGTACCACGCGACGGAGCGACGATGGGAGAAATCATTGCCCGCAGTGACGGAGTGATGGCGGGCTACTGGCAACAGCCGGAAGCCACGGCTGAAGCTCTGCGAGGGGGTTGGTTTCACACCGGCGATATGGCTGTGATCGAAGAGAATGGGTACATCCGTATCGTGGATCGGAAGAAGGACATTATCGTCAGTGGTGGAGAGAATATTTCGTCTCTAGACGTCGAAAAAGTGTTGTTGGCCCACCCTTCCGTCTACGAAGCTGCGGTAATCCCGGTCGTCGATTCGAAATGGGGCGAGGTGGCGAAAGCGGTGGTAGTGGCGAAACCTGGATGCAAACTCAGCGAAGCAGAGCTAATCGAGTTTTGCCGCTCGCGCCTTGCGCACTACAAGTGTCCGCACTCGATTGAATTCTGCGAGAGCTTGCCCAAGACGGCGACGGGAAAAGTTCTGAAGAGAGAGTTGCGCAGCAAGTATCAAACCGTCCCGGTAACGATGCGATCAGACGGTTGAGCGACCTGAGATGGGGTCTCGTCCCCAAGCAAAGGCGTTTGGCGGCAATATGAATGACCTGGTGAGAATTACCAAAGATAACGACGTAGCAATTATTACCATCGACAACCCGCCGGTGAACGCTCTCAGTCCGGGCGTACCGGAGGAAATCTGGGCGGCGATCGATGAGATGAATCGCGATGCTGCCGCCAAGGCGGCGGTTGTAATTGGTGGCGGCCGGACTTTTGTAGCCGGCGCCGACATCAAGGAATTCGGCAAGATGACCTCCGGGGCCTCGCCCCGTAGAAGCCTGCTGCCTCTTCTCTTTCACATTGAAGACAGCCCTAAGCCGGTAGTGATGGCGATTCACGGCAATGCGTTTGGAGGCGGACTGGAACTCGCTATGGCCGGCCATTATCGGGTCGCGTCGCCCTTAGCGCAAGTGGGCCAGCCGGAGGTGAAGCTCGGGATTATTCCCGGAGCCGGTGGCACGCAACGTCTGCCGAGGCTGGTGGGTGTTGCGAAAGCAGTCGAGATGTGCGCGGAGGGCAAGCCGGTGTCCGCACCCGAGGCGGCCATGCTTGGATTGATCGACCAGTTGATCGAAGGAGATCTGTTGACCGGTGCGGTGGCCTTTGCACGCGAGGTCGCTGACAGGCCTGCGCCGAAAACACGAGAGCGCTCGGAGAAGCTGGGAACTGCGACGGACAACGCCTCGATTTTTAAGGCGGCGCGTGAGGCGGCTGGCAAAAAACAACGCGGGGTGAAAGCTCCCCTGGCGGCGATCGATGCGGTGGAGGCGGCGACCAGATTATCGTTCGAAGAAGGCTGCCAAACCGAGGCCAAGCTTTTTACCGAATGCCTTTTCTCCGATCAGTCCAAGGCGCTCATCCATGTTTTTTTCGGTGAGCGCGAGGTGGCGAAGATTCCGGACGTCCCCAAGGATACTCCGGTAATTCCGGTGAACCGCGTGGCGGTCGTCGGCTCGGGAACGATGGGCGGCGGGATTGCGATGGTCTTTGCCAACGCGGGAATTCCGGTACTGCTGAAGGACGTCGATAAGACGGCACTCGAAATCGGGATGAGCAAGATCGGGAAGAACTACGCGAATTCAGTCCAGCGTGGGCGTTTCACTCAAGCTTTTGTCGACGAACGCCTGCGGCTGATTACGCCGGTGCCCACCTACGATGCGTTCGACGGTGTAGACATGGTGGTGGAGGCGGTTTTCGAGGGAATGGCACTGAAGAAGACCGTCTTTGAGGAGTTGGACCGTGCTTGCCGGCGAGGAGCAATTCTGGCAAGCAACACGTCGACGCTCAATATCGATGAAATCGCGGGGGCTACGTCGCGGCCCGAAGCGGTGATCGGAACCCACTTCTTTAGCCCGGCCAACGTAATGCGGCTCCTCGAGATTGTGCGGGGAAAGAAGTCGAGCAAAGCAGTGATTGCGACATGCATGCAACTGTCCAAGAAACTGGGCAAGATCGGCGTGCTGGTCGGAAACTGCCGCGGCTTCGTAGGCAACCGCATGTTTGGCCCGTATCGGCGGGAAGCGCAGTTCCTGGTCGAGGAAGGGGCAGATGTGGAAAAGGTTGATCACGCGCTCGTCGAATTCGGCTGCGCCATGGGTCCATTGGCGACCGGCGACCTGGCCGGTCTCGATGTGGGCTGGCGCATTCGCAAGGAGTACCGTCATCTGGATAAACCCGGAATCCGTCAGCCGTTCGCCGAGGACCGTCTGTGCGAATTGGGCCGCTATGGACAAAAAACGCTGAAGGGATGGTATCGGTACGACGAGAACCGCCGTGCCAGCGTAGATCCCGAGGTAATCGCGCTGGTGCGGAAGTGGAGCGCGGACGCAGGAATTCCGCAGCGTCAGATTTCCGCCGACGAAATTGTCGACCGCTGCGTCTACGCCCTGGTGAACGAAGGAGCGCGCATTCTCGAAGAGGGATACGCGCTGCGGGCGGTTGACATCGACATCATCTACCTCAACGGCTACGGATTCCCTGCCTACCGGGGTGGGCCGATGTGGCACGCCGACACAGTGGGATTGCCAAAGGTCTACCAGCGCATTTGCGAATTCCACCAGCAGCACCGAGAACTCTGGGCTCCAGCTCCCCTGTTACGACGTCTAGTGGAAGCGGGTAAGACATTCGCCGAGTTCGACAAAGAACAGGCGGCGGCCGCATAGGAACTGATACCGGCAGCCGATTCAGGACTTGTACGTATGGCGGCGGTTTGCGATCAAGCGGGAACGATCAGGGCGGGCGAAGAGCTTGATCTCACCCATCTCCGGCCGTTTCTGCTGGAGCACTTAGGCTGCAGCGGACCAATTTCCGTCCAACAATTTCCGAGTGGTCACTCGAATCTGACATACCTGGTGCGCCTGGGCAACCAAGAGTTCGTGCTGCGACGCCCGCCCTTCGGCAGCAAGGTTCGATCCGCGCATGACATGGCACGTGAATATCGGGTGTTGTCGAAACTGCATACCGCGTATCCCGTCGCGCCAAGAGCGTTCTTGTATTGCGACGATTTCTCCATCCTCAATGCTCCGTTTTATCTCATGGAGCCAATTCGCGGAATGATCCTTCGACGCGATCCGCCTCTCGGTGTCGCGTTCCCGCCTCAGACCGCGCGGCGATTGAGCGAAGCGTTCCTCGATAACCTGGCGCGCCTGCACCGCACGGACTACGCCGCGATCGGCATGGCTGATTTAGGCAAGCCGCAAGGTTATCTCGAGCGCCAGATCAAGGGTTGGGTCGAGCGCTACCACAATTCGAAAACGCACGACCTTCCGGAGGTCGAACCTATTTCTTCGTGGCTCACCGAACACATGCCGGTCAGCCACGATACGGCGCTTATTCACAACGACTACAAGTATGACAATGTCGTCCTCGACGTTGATGATGCGACCAACATCGTCGGCGTTCTGGATTGGGAGATGTGCACGCTGGGCGATCCGCTGACGGACTTGGGCACAGCGCTCGCATATTGGACTGATCCACAGGATCCAGAAGAGCTCGAGGAAATTCGCAGTGCACCGACCACCTTGCCGGGCACACTGACGCGGGCACAACTGGTCGAGCGCTATGCCGCCGCGACCCGCCGTGATCCCGGCAACATGATCTTCTATCTGACGTTTGCCCGCTTCAAAGTCGCGGTAATTATCCAGCAGATCTACTACCGCTACGTCCAAGGGTTAACGCACGACTCGCGTTTCGCATGCATGCCGAAACGGGTTCATGCCTTGCTGCGCGCCTCATGGCATTGCGCGGAAAGCGGAGCGATATGAATTCACGCTCACTTCGCGTAATACCGGACCAGCCACTCGGCGACACAGCAGAGCTTGTCGGAGGACTCGCTCTCGACACGGATGAGAAAAGCGGCGTCTACAAACTCCGGCGATTCCTTTACCGAAAGCAGGGTAACGCGAGCTCGCACCCCCGAACCGGCGAGCACGGGCGAGGGAAAACGAACCTTGTTCAGCCCGTAGTTGACGCTCATCGCGACACCCGAACGGATCTCGATTGCCTGTTTGAGAAAGTAACTCAGCAGCGAGAGAGTCAGAAAACCATGGGCAATGCACCCGCCGAAGGGCGATTCACGCTGCGTACGCTCCGGGTCCAGGTGAATCCACTGGCGGTCCTCGGTGGCATCAGCAAATTTCTGGATGCGATCGTGCGCAATCACAAACCAGTCGGTCGCTGGGAATTCGCGTCCGTCGAACTTTTTCAAGGCACTTAGATTCTCTATCTCAAAAGGCGGCATAGGAGTATTTCATGACGACATTAACAGACATTCCGCGCAAGACGACCAAGGGAACGGCATTTCTGATCGAAGAGTCGACGCCCCAGGATATTTTCACACCGGAAGATCTGTCGGAGGAACATCTCGCCGTCGGTCATATGGTCGATCAATTCTGGGCCAACGAAGTGGAACCGAATCTGCCGGCGATCCGCGAAAAGAAGCCGGGCGCAGCGATGGCAGTGCTCCGCAAGTCAGTAGAGCTAGGGCTGACTGCGATGGCGATTCCAGAGGAGTATGGCGGAATGGCAATGGATTTGCCGTCGCTGATGGTGACCGCAGAACGCATGGGGCGGGACGGCTCTTACGGAGGCTGGCACTCGGCGCACACTGGCATCGGCACGCTTCCAATTGTCTACTTTGGAAATGAGCAGCAAAAGCGGAAGTACTTACCGAAGCTGGCCAAAGTCGAGATGCTCGCCGCCTATGCGCTTACCGAGCCTCTGGCCGGGTCGGATGCTCTCGCGGCGCGGACGCGCGCAGATCTCACACCCGATGGAAAACACTACGTCCTGAATGGTCAGAAGATGTGGATTACCAATGGCGGCGCGGCCGACCTGTTTACGGTATTTGCCAAGGTTGGAGGAGAAAAGTTCACTGCGTTTCTGGTCGAGCGTAGCTTCCCCGGTGTGAGCAGCGGGGCGGAAGAACACAAGATGGGCATCACGGGAAGCTCCACTACAGCGGTGTATTTGGACAACGTTCGGGTACCCGTGGAAAACGTTTTGGGAGAAATTGGGCGCGGACACGTGATCGCATTCAACATCCTGAACATCGGACGATTGAAACTAGGGCCGGCCTTAGTCGGAGCCGCGAAAAACGTGCTCGCAATTTGCCTTAAGTATGCCAAGCAGCGCAAGGCATTCGGCTCGGCGATTGCCGAATTCGGGGCAATACAACACAAGCTTGCCGAAATGGCGGTTCGCATTTTCGTGGCGGAGTCGATGGCCTGGCGTGTAGTAGGACTGATCGAGAATCAAATGCACGTCGCGTCTCCGGAATCTGCAGAGGGGTCCAGCCAAGAGTTAAAGGCCATCGAGGAGTTCGCAGCGGAGTGTTCGATGATCAAGGTTTATGCCGCCGAGATGCTCGACTACGTGGTCGATGAAGGAGTTCAGATCCACGGCGGCTATGGATACCATCAAGACTATGCAGTGGAGCGTGCCTATCGCGACTCGCGAATTAATCGTCTGTTTGAGGGAACCAGTGAAATTAATCGATTAGTGATCACGGGCATGCCGTTGAAGCGCGCTGCCCGCGGACAACTCCCTCTGCTTGAGGCCGCCCGCGCCATTTTGCATCGCAACGAGCCGCAAACCGGCGGTGAATCTGCCGATGCGGAACTGAACCTGGTTCATAACGCGAAGAGAATCGCCCTGCTGACGCTGGGAGTCGCGCACCAGAAATTTGGTGCGCAGCTTGAACGACAGCAGGAGATCATCATGAACTTGTCCGACATCATCATGGAAGTGTTTGCCATGGAGTCGAGTCTGCTGCGTAGCCGGAAACTGGCGGCGGCCGGCAGCGGAGTTAATGCGGCGGATGCCTGCGCCGTGTACTTGCGCGATGCCATCGCCAGGATCGAACTTTCGTCGAGGACGGTGTTGAGCGCCTGTGACCAAGGCCAGGAACTGCGGCGAAACCTTTCTCGCTTGCGCGGGTATGCCAGTCACGATCCGGTGAATGCCATCGCAATACGACGCCAGATTGCCGGGCGGCTGGTGTCGGCCGAGCGATATACGGTCTGAAAGATAGCGTCCGTGGACGAAGGAGGCAGAGTGACACTCATCAATCACAAATTTCTGTTGGCAGCGCGCCCCGTGGGAATGCCGAAACGCAGCGACTGGACCTTCGTCGAAGAGCCGATTGCAGAGCCGAAGGAAGGTGAACTGCTGGTTCAGGTGTTGTACATCTCGTTGGATCCAGCGATGCGTATGTGGCTCAATGACGTGCGCTCGTATATTCCGCCAGTGGGCATCGGAGAACTAATGCGGGCGCTAGGAGTGGGTATCGTGACAGCGTCGCGTAACCCTCGCTTCGCAGTGGGCGATCACGTTTCAGGATCATTCGGAGTGCAGGAGTACGCGCTGACCGACGGCCGCGGAGTGACGATGGTCGACACCAAAGCCGCTCCGTTGCCAAAGTATCTCAGCGCACTTGGCATGCCGGGAATGACTGCATATTTCGGACTTCTCGACACGGGCCAGCCAAAGCCGGGAGAGACAGTAGTGGTTTCGGCCGCCGCAGGAGCTGTGGGCAGTTTGGTGGGACAGATCGCCAAAATCACGAACTGCAGCGTGGTTGGCATCGCGGGCGGGGCGGAGAAGTGCAGCTACATCGTGCATGAGCTAGGCTTCGATGCGGCTATCGACTACAAATCCGAAGACGTGAAGCAGTCCCTTCAGAAACATTGCCAAAAAGGTATTGATGTTTATTTTGACAACGTGGGCGGCACGATTCTAGAGGCCGCACTGTCAAACCTGGCGCGGGGCGCGCGAGTTGTGATCTGCGGGGCAATCTCCCAGTACAACAATACCGGGCCGATGGCGGGACCTCGCAACTACATGTCTTTGCTGACGAATCGCGCCACGATGAAAGGCATGTTGGTATTCGATTATGTTGATCGTTATCCGCAAGCGAAAGCGGAAATGGCGGGATGGATGGCGGCGGGCAAGCTGAAGTCACGCGAGGATATTGTCGAGGGGCTGGAAACCTTTCCTGAAACTTTGCTCAAGCTTTTCAAGGGAGAGAACTTGGGGAAGCTCATACTTAAAGTGGGCTAAGCTGACCGACCGCTAAGCAGAGGCTCGAATGGCATTTGTCGAGAATGAAAAGGCAAACATTTATTGGGACGAACAGGGGCAAGGTGCACCCGTTCTTCTAATCATGGGCCTTGGGTATCCGTCGAGCCTGTGGCACCGCACGCGCCCTATGCTGTCGCAACGTTATCGCACGATAGCGTTCGACAATCGAGGGGTAGGGCTGAGCGACGCACCCGCGGGACCTTATTCAATTGCGACCATGGCATCAGATGCGGCTGCGGTCTTGGATGCTGCGGGGGTTTCCGGCACCCACGTTTTCGGCGTTTCGATGGGCGGCATGATTGCACAAGAATTCGCGCTGCAATATCCGACGCGGACGCGATCGTTGATTCTGGGCTGCACATCCCCCGGTGGACCTTCCGCGGTGCGTGCGGAGAGCAAGGTGGCCGATATCCTGATGGTGCGCGGCATGACGCTGCAGCAAGCGCGGGAAGCCATTCTTCCTTACATCTATGACGCGGCCACGCCACAAGAGAAAATCGAAGAGGATCTCAGCTTGCGCAGGCGTTGGCTCCCCTCGATGGAGGGCTACACGGCACAACTCCAGGGAATTCTGGCTTGGGAGGCCTACAGCCGAATCGCTCAGATTACGGCGCCGACACTCGTGATCCATGGAAAGTCAGATGAACTGGTCCCTCCCGGCAATGGCGAGTTGATCGCGGAGCGGATTCCAGGTGCAAGACTCGTCCTGCTCGAACACGCGAGTCATCTGTTTCTTACCGATCAGACACAAGCCGCGCACAAGGAAATACTTTTGTTTCTCTCGTCGCACCCGTACTCTAATCGATCCTCGTAGGGCGCGCCTCTTCAGTAAACAGCGAGATCTTGAGAAATCGATTGCGAGCACACGTCCCGTACGCACCATTCACAACAGGCATAGAGCATCATCAAAACAATTCATTTGATGAATTTGGCGAACGCGGATACGCTCGCGCCCATCATGAAGATGCGGCGCTCTGAACGGCACGAGCGTGGGGAATTGTTCGTTCTCATTCGCAGATCCAACAAACCAGGAAAGCTCACTCAAGACAACGCAAGCCTGGACAAATGTCCGGCGGGTCGGCAGAACACGGCTGATTTCTCGCGGGCCGCTGAATGTTCTATTGGATTTAGAGCAAGTCTACGGTTAGGGGGGCACATGGTTTCCCAACAGAGCAGTTTGGATGGTCGTGCGACTTCACGTTACCGGGCCTGCTCCGGGAAGCGGAAGAATCCCATCAAAGCATTCACAGGTGTTTTTCTGTGCTTCCTGTTCGCAACCTCAATCGCTCATGGGCAGGGCGTGGGCACGTCTGGAGAGATCACTGGAACTGTGACGGACTCTGCCGGCAGGGTTGTGCTCAAAGCTACCGTCGATGTCGTGGATACACAGACGGGCCTGAAGCGTACGGCGACGACAAACAGTGCCGGGCAGTTTCGAGTTACCGGGTTGTCGCCCGCCACTTACGATGTCAGCGCACGAATGCCCGGTTTTGGAACTGAAATCCGCAAAGGCGTCACTGTCGCCGTCGGGCAGACAGTGGTCTCCGACTTCAAGCTGAAACCATCGCAGGTGGCGACGGTTGTCGAGGTGACGGATCAGCCGCCCGTGGTGGAAACTGAACGAGGCAGCCAGGCGGACACCATCACACAACAGTACATTGCCGACCTGCCGGTTGACCGCCGCGATTACCTTACGTTTACTTTGCTTGCACCCGGTGTATCCGATTCCAGCAGGCTGGCCGGGGATCAGGATTTCCGAGTCAAGCAAACCCCGCAGAGTGGGCTATCCTTCTACGGCAGCAATGGCAGAGGAAATAGCATAACGGTGGACGGCGGTGAGACCTCAGGCGACAGCGGTGGCGTGCGCCTGACGGTAAGCCAGGACGATGTGCAGGAATTCCAGATCAACCGCAGCAACTACGCTGCTGACCTGGGGGCGGCTACTGGGGCTTCGGTCAATATTGTGACCAAGTCCGGCACCAACAACCTGCATGGCACGCTCTACGGTTTTTTCCGCGACTCTGCGCTAGACGCCGCGAATCCGTTTTCGTTCACCCAGGCATTGCAACCTGGCCAGACCTTCAATCCGGCGAATCCCGATTCTGTAGGTTCGCCGATTAAGGATTCTTTGACTCGCCAGCAATTCGGCGGAACGCTGGGCTTTCCGATCAAGAAAGACAAGACATTTCTGTTTGTTGCCTTCGAAGGCCTGCTGCAGAATGCGCAGAACGCAGTTCCGATATTGACGGACACTAATATTTTTCGACCCACGGCAGCGCAGGATGCCATTATTGGTGGGCTAGCGAATTCGTCAGCGCCCGTTCGCTGCCTTAATCTTCCGAACGGAACCGTCTTAACTTTACCGTCGAATATTTGCGCCTTTGCGCTCCAGAGCGTTTTGACGCTGAACCCAAATCCGGGTCCGAATCCGTTCGTGACCCCGGGCCAAGCCGCGCTGAATGCGTTCCTCCTAAATCAGTTCGAAACCCAGGGTGGACTTTTTCCCTACAACACGCGGCAGTATCTGGGTTCGGGGCGTTTGGACCACCGCTTTGATGAGAACAACGAAATTTCTGTTACCTACAGATACGGACACGATCTGGAGGAGTCGCCGGATGTGCAATCTCTGACCGCGTTTTCGGCGGGAAGTTCGATCCACACCTACGACAATAATTTGCAAGGCGCATGGTTTCACCAGTTCAGTCCAACCGCCCAGAATGAGGCCCGAGTGCAGTGGGATTACAACAGCTTCAACGTGATTCCCAACGAGCCAGGACAGGTGGGCCTTCAGATTCCAAGCTTTATCAATAATCTGGGAACGAACATTTTTCTGCCCAGCATCACCATCCTGCGCCGCTACGAATTTGCTGATAATTTCACCCTGATCCGCGGCAATCACACGATCAAGTTCGGCGGCTCCGAACTGCTGCGGGGCAATCACACCGAATCGCATACCTTTTTCCCAGGTCGCTTTGTGTTCGGATCGCTCCCGGGAGCCGCGATCAGCCCCCAGCTCGCGACTACTACCGTCAACCCATTGCAATCGGCATCGTTCGGTCTGCCTCAGGTTTACCAGCAAGGTTTTGGAAATCCGACCTACCCGTATTACACCCGACCGCTAACCGGACTGTACGCACAGGACTCCTGGAAGATAGCGCCAAACTTCACTCTGAACTACGGTCTCCGCTACGAACTAGATACTCAATTCGCACCTCTGACTACATACAAGAAGGATTTCGCTCCTCGAATTTCCTTTGCGTGGGACCCGTTCCAGGATCACAAAACCGTTATCCGCGGAGGGTACGGAATCTTCTATGGGCCCGTGGACGTCCAAATCCCCGACGTTGACTTGAGCCTGGGGGTTGTGAACAGGAATAAATCCGCGGTCGAGAACAGCAGCCCGGCCGTGCAGGTCGCAAACCTGACCGCGATCTGCGGAATCGCTCCCCTGTTCCCCGGCAATGGGAGCAGCCCTTGCAACCGCGAAATTTCCATTTATGTAGATCCGATCACTCCAACTGGTCTTCCGGGTTTACAAACCGCGCCGGTGGTTTTCCAGACACTCTTTGCGCAGGGATTGATTCAGTGCACGACCCCGACCGCTGGGAATGCCGCCTGCATCACGCCGGCCGCTGTAGCTCCGTTTGGGATCAACGTCACGAATAGTGGGATTCTTTCCCCGCTGCAGGTAGTTTTCGTGAACCAGCCGGGTTATCGCCCCCCGATTGCGCAGCAGGCTTCTCTCGGAATTGAACGCGAGATCGGACGCGGGTTCTCGATTTCTCTGAGCGCAATCTATTCTCATACGCAGAGGCTCCCGGTCGCAATCGATACCAATCTGTTGCCCGCACCGTATAGCACGGTAACTTTAGCCAATGGCCAGGTCGTTACCTATCGGAACTGGAATACGAGTCCAGCGGCCGACCCACTGGGCGGCACTGAGGGCCTTCCATGTGCGGCCAATCCCACTATCTGCTTTGTGAATCCGCTTGTGACGCAGAACAACCAATATAGTTCTGAGTCATCAGCGCTCTATGAGGGCGGCATTCTCGAAGTTAAAAAGCGCTTTAATGAGCACTTCACCTTGTTCGGGAATTACACGTACAGCAAAGGCTTTGACACTTCCACGGATTACAACTCCGACTACGGACCGCAAGACCCGACCAATCTTGGTCTGGATCGCGCTCTTTCCGAATTTGATCAACGGAATAAAGTCGTAATCGCGGGAGTGTTCGATAGCCCTTGGAAACAGGCTATCTTGTCGGGTTTCCAGCTAGCCCCGATTTTCTCGTATCACAGTGGACATCCGTTCAATTTGCTAGCTGGAGGAGAGGTAAACGGCGACAACCACACCACCAACGAACGTCCCATCGGAGCCCCGCGCGACACTGGACTGGGCCCCAATTATATCGACTTCGACGCGCGTTTAACTTGGGGGCACAAATTAGGCGAAAGGGCTAATTTGCAATTTACCGCAGAGGGATTCAACATCGCGAACCGAACAAATTTTGCCAGCGTAAATAACGAAGTCAGTCCTCTTTTCGGATTGACTCCTGGGTTCACGACCTTCAATGTGCATGGGATTCGGCCTGGTACGTCGCTCGCGGGCGGCAGCGTGGCGACTCCAAGTACGCCGCTGGCCTTTACCTCAGCTTTTCCCAAGCGCGAGATCCAGCTCGGCGTACGGTTCTCATTCTGAAGCAGGAGCGGAAGTCGGCGCTCCCGTGCTTTGCAGGCCGTGCCCATTTCCTTCAGTTTCACCAGCGCTGGGGCCGACGCCCTTAGTTCTGTATTTCCTCAGTTCCAACTTCGCAATCAAAGCACGATGCACTTCATCGGGACCGTCCGCTATGCGCAGCGCGCGAATCGTGGCAAATAGATCAGCCAGCGGAAGATCGTCAGACACTCCGGCGGCTCCGTGCATTTGAATTGCCTGGTCGATAATCTCCAGTGCAATGTTTGGAACGGCGACTTTGATTTGAGAGATTTCGCTGCGAGCTCCCTTGGTGCCGACTTGGTCGAGCATCCAGGCGGCTTTGAGAGTAAGAAGACGGGCTTGTTCAAGCATGATGCGGCCATTGGCAATGACATCGGCATTCGCACCCAGTTCTGCCAGGGGTTTGCCAAAGGCCACGCGATGTAGCGAGCGGCGGCACAAAAGTTCAAGTGCGCGTTCAGCGGCTCCCAGTGTGCGCATGCAGTGATGAATGCGACCGGGGCCGAGCCGACCCTGCGCAATTTCAAAACCGCGGCCCGGTCCAGCGATGATGTGGTCGAGCGGTACCCGAACATTCGTGAAACTCACCTCACCGTGACCGAAAGGCGAATCATAGGAGCCAAATACCGGCACCATGCGCTCGATCTTTACACCGGGAGTATCGATGGGCACCAGAACCATGGAATGACGCCGGTACCTCGAGGCGGAGTGATCGGTTATGCCCATAAAGATGAGCAGGCGGCAGTGGGGGTGGCCGGTTCCGGAACTCCACCATTTCCTGCCGTTCAGAATCACATGCTCGCCCTGAATGAGAGCAGTAGCTTGCATGTTGGTCGCATCTGAGGAGGCCACGTCAGGTTCCGTCATGCAGAACGCCGAACGAATCTCGCCAGC